>PDWI01001020.1_pt1 | contig 45458 bp, 44 predicted proteins | sample 1430891 | NCBI WGS metagenome assembly PDWI01 (sample SAMN01162508, study PRJNA174530) | Oral metagenome, whole genome shotgun sequencing project. | biome: Marine environment; feature: Marine mammal; material: Swab sample of the gingival sulcus; isolation source: swab sample of gingival sulcus...
ATAGAGGAAATCAATCAAGCTCCTGTCGTGTTTAAGTGGCGTTACAAAATGGATGAAATCGCAATTGCGTAACAATATATACAGAACAATATACTAGTTGAGTACTTCTTCATGTGGGGGCGTTTTTTAGATGATGTGGATTGAAGAAATAGAATCGTTGCCGCGTCCAGGCCTGGAGTCTATCCAGCTTAGGCGGCTGCAGGCATTGGTGCAACGGGTGTATGACTCTGTTGCGCCGTACCGCAAGAAAATGGATGACGCAGGTATCAAACCTGAGGATATCCAATCCCTTGGCGACCTGCGTTTTCTCCCCTTTACCACCAAGGATGACCTGCGGGATAATTATCCTTTTGGCCTGTTCACCGTACCTTTAGAAGATGTTATCCGGGTGCATGCATCATCTGGAACCACAGGTCGGCCAACGGTTGTGGGGTATACCGAGGCTGACATTGAATTGTGGGCTTCGGTAATGTCCCGTGCCCTTGCCATGGCTGGCGTAACTCCTGGAGATATGGTGCATAATGCCTATGGGTACGGGTTGTTCACCGGTGGCCTTGGTGCCCATTACGGTATCGAGGCGCTGGGAGCCACGGTCATACCGGTTTCCGGTGGCAACTCCAAACGTCAGGTTACCATTATGCGGGATTTTGGTTCAACCGTGCTGCTCTCAACACCATCCTATGCCTTGGCCCTGGCCGATGCCATGGAAGATGTGGGGATAGCTCCGGAGGAGCTGCAATTGCGGGTTGGTATCCATGGTGCTGAGCCATGGAGTGAGAACATGCGTGAAGAGGTGGAGCGCAAGCTGGGCATTAAGGCGGTGGACATCTATGGACTTTCAGAGGTCATTGGCCCGGGTGTTGCCATGGAGTGTCTGCATACCGAACGTGGCATGCATATCTTAGAAGACCACTTCCTGCCTGAGATTGTTAATCCGGATACCCTGGAACCACTCCCGTATGGTGAGGTAGGTGAGCTGGTGTTTACCACCTTAACCAAGGAAGCCTTTCCACTGATCCGCTATCGTACCAAGGATATTTCCCGGCTTATTGCCCAGCCGTGTGCATGTGGACGGACGCTGGTGCGGATGGAAAAAATTATGGGTCGTACCGATGATATGCTCATTATTCGCGGGGTGAACGTGTTCCCATCCCAGGTGGAGCATGTGCTGGTTGGCATTGACGGTGTTGAACCGCATTACCAGATTGAGGTCGACCGTGAAGGCAGTTTGGATACCATGACCGTGCTGGTGGAAATCAGCGAGGATATCTTCTCTGATGAGATCAGAGTTCTTGAAGGCTTGAGCAAAAAAATCAAGGCAGATGTCAAGGATATGGTTGGAGTAACCTGCCAGGTCAAACTGGTAGAGCCGCGTACAATCAAGCGTTCTGAGGGCAAGGCCCAGCGCGTGATCGATAAACGAAAATTGGAGTAAGCCAGGCGAATTGAACCTCTGGAGGAAAAGCAATGAGAGTAGAACAGATAGCGGTTTTTCTTGAAAACAAATCAGGTCGTCTTGCAGAGATTACACGGATTCTCTCAGAAAACGGGGTTAATATCCGGGCGCTTTCCGTTGCTGACACAGCTGATTTTGGCATCTTGCGCCTCATCGTGGATAACGTGGAGGTGGCGAAGGCGTCCCTGGGAGAGAATGGGTTTACTGTTGGTGTGACCGATGTGATTGCAGTTGAGGTTCCTGATAAAACCGGTGGGCTGGCAAGCGTTCTCAAGGTAGCCAACGAGGTGGATCTCAACGTTGAATATATGTACGCTTTTGTTCACAAGAGTGGGCAAAACGCAGTGATGATCTTCCGTTTTGATGATATGGACAAGGCCGTGGCCACCATGCAAAAAGAAGGGTTCCCATTGTTTTCCAGTAAGGAAATCTGTGCATTGTAAAGAGCATCAGGCTTGCAAGCGTACAATGGAAACATATCACTGGTACTGATCAACCTGACGGGGCTTGAAGCCCCGTTTACTTTTCCATTCAGATGACACTCGACCTTTTTTTTCAGTACCTGCTTGCCGGTATCACCTATGGCTCCATCTATGCCATTGTGGCCATTGGGTATAATATTATCTACAACACCACTGGCATCATCAATTTTGCCCAGGGCGAGTTTGTGATGCTTGGCGGGATGATTGCCATCTCCCTGCTCCAGTTCATGCCGTTGCCGCTTGCCATTGCGCTGGCGGTGGTGATCACCATGGTCATTGGTGCTGTGGTGGAAATGCTGTTTATCCGCTGGCTCAAAAGCCCTTCGGTGCTGCGGTTGATCATTATTACCATCGGGGTGTCCATTCTGCTGCGAGAGATCGCACTCCATATCTGGGGTGAGTCTATCAGGAGTCTGCCCTATTTTTATGGCAATGAGATAACCACCATTTCCGTGGGTTCAGTGCATGTATCTCCTCAAGTGCTATGGGTCATTGCAGCGTGTGGGGTGATGGTTGGCGGGTTGAGCCTTTTTTTTAAGTATACTCCCACTGGAAGGGAGATGCGTGCCTGTTCAGCCAATCGCACGGCAGCCATTTTGTGTGGGATATCCACGCGCAATATGGTGACCTTGTCTTTTATGTTAAGCGCCGGGATCGGCGCCCTTGCAGGCTGTGTTATGTCCCCCATCACCTACACCCAGTACGACAGTGGGACAGGGCTTGCGATCAAGGGGTTTACCGTTGCTATTCTCGGTGGTTTGGGTAACTCCATGGCAGCGGTTGCTGCTGGCATTCTTTTGGGGATTATTGAAGCGTTTTCCGTCTCCATAGTACCTCTTGCCTTTCAGGATGCCATTGCTATCACCCTGTTGCTGATCATCCTGTTTGTCAAACCCCATGGCATTTTTGGCTCCAGTGAAGCGGCGAGGTTGAAAGATTTTTAATGGTGCGTACAAACACGGTTAACATTTTTTACCTCTGTCTCTATGTGGTGGGCATCCAGGTGCTGACCCAGCTCACAGGCAGCCAGTTTTATCTGACCCAGCTCACCATGGCTGCCTATTATGGTTTGGTGGTGATTGGGCTCGGTGTGCTCATGGGCTATGCCGGGCAGATATCCATTGGCCATGCCGGTTTTTTTGCCATTGGCGGATACCTTTCTGCAGCCCTGACCACCCATAACCTGTTGCCTTTTAAGGATGCTCCCGTAGTTGATGTACTCGACAAGGCCGGGCTGCTGGTGAGCGCCCAGGATATCTATGGTGATCCTCTGCTCACGGTTCATCCCTGGGGCGCCTGTGTCTTTGCCGTGGGCGTTGCAGCTGTGATAGCCTGTGTACTTGGTATTCCAGTGCTCAAGCTCAAAGGGCATTATCTTGCCATGGCTACCCTGGGTTTTGGTATCATCATTTACCGTTTACTCCTTGCCTCTGCCTATTTTGGTGAGGCTGATGGGATCTCCGATGTACCGCCCTTTACGCTTTTACCTGGGATTGTGATCAGCGGTGATTTCAGCACCCGGGTAATAAACTATTATGTGGCCTGGGGTGTGCTTATTGGTGGCATGGTCTTGCTGCTCAATTTGATTCATTCACGGGTTGGGCGTGCGTTACGCTCCTTACACAGCTCGGAAGAGGCTGCTGAAGCAGTTGGGGTACATACCGCCAGATTCAAGCTGTATGTGTTTATCCTCAGTGCTGTCTATGCAGCTTTTGCTGGCGTCCTGCTGACCCACTACAACGGCGGGATTGGCCCCTCCGAGGCTTCGGTGATGCAATCAGTGCGCTATGTAGCCGTGGTTGCTGTGGGAGGAATGACCAACCTGTGGGGTACCCTGATCATGGGAGTGAGCTTGACCTTTTTATCCCTGCGCGGCGTATTTGGCTCGCTGGATGACGCTGTTTTCGGGGTGATTTTAATTGGGGTGATGCTCTTTGCTCCAGATGGCATATTAAGTCTCAAAGATCGGTTATTTCCCCCAAAAGAAGTGACTCAAGAGGGTGGCGATGCTTGAGCTGCAGGCAGTGCATAAAAAGTTTGGTGGCCTGCACGCGGTTAATGATGTGAGCTTTACCGTGCCAGCTGGGGCTATTAAGGCGGTCATCGGCCCTAACGGAGCCGGCAAGACAACCCTTTTCAACCTCATCGCAGGTAACCTTGCTCCCACCAGTGGTGCCATTTACTTTCAGGGAAAACCTGTCCAGGGAAAGAAACCGCATCAGGTTGCTGCCAGGGGCATGTCCAGAACCTTTCAGAACATCAAACTGTTTCATGGCATGACAGCGCTGGAGTGTGTCAAGGTGGGGTGCCATCTCCAGTCCAGGGCTGGTTTTTTAAGTGGTATGCTCAGCTTGCCCGCTGCGCGCAGGGAAGAGCGCTGTATCCATGAGCGTTCCATGGAGTTGCTGGAGTTACTCGAAATTGCTGAGTTTGCCCATGTGGAGGCCACCAGCCTCGCCTTTGGACAACAACGGGCTGTGGAACTGGCCCGTGCTCTGGCAAGTGATCCCAGTCTGCTGCTCCTTGATGAACCTGCTGCCGGACTCAATATTTATGAAACCGCTGAATTGGCACGGCTGATCACCAGGATTCGCGATATGGGGATCACTGTACTGCTGGTTGAGCATGATATGTCGCTGGTCATGGAAATCTCTGATGAGATTGTAGTGCTCTGTTTTGGAGAAAAACTGGCAGAAGATACGCCGCCCAACATTCAGCGTAACCCTGAGGTGATCAAAATGTATCTGGGTGGAGATGATGCAGTAAGTATTGCACCTGGAGCAGGGAGATAACCATGCTGAGGATTCGGAATCTTGATGCCGGATACGGTAAGCTGCGGGTGCTCAAAAATATTTCGCTTCACGTGAACAGTGGAGAGATTGTCACCATCATCGGGGCCAACGGCGCAGGCAAGACCACCTTGCTCAACACCATCATCGGTTTGGTTCATGAAACAACCGGAACCATAGAATTTCAAGGCAAGTGCTGTACGACGCTTTCTGCACAAAAGCGGGTGGCCCAGGGGTGTGCGCTGGTACCTGAGGGGCGGCAGGTCTTTGCTTCCATGAGCGTGGAAGAAAACCTGATGCTTGGCGGCTATGTGCTGGAAAAGCAAGAAGGACGTGGCGCGGTTTTACGTGAACTGCACTATCAGTATGACCTTTTTCCGGTGCTCCGCGAGCGCAAAGCGCAGCTTGCCGGAACCCTTTCCGGTGGTGAGCAGCAGATGCTTGCCATGGGCAGGGCCTTGATGTCCAAGCCTCGGATGGTGATGATGGATGAGCCTTCCACAGGGTTGGCACCACTTATTGTCAAAGATATTTTTGGGGTCATCACCCAACTGCGTGATGCTGGCAATACCGTGCTTTTGGTGGAGCAGAACGCCAAGGCTGCACTGGCAATTGCAGATCGTGGTTACGTGCTGGAGGTGGGGAAGGTCATTGTTCAGGGGCCTGCTGAAGACCTGTTGGAAAACTCCGATGTGCAGAGGGCATATCTGGGGAGAGAGAAGATCGAATAACCTGCGTAATGCTTTAATTGTTACAGCTTATTTGCGCAAAAAAACTAACCTGTTACAAACGCTTATGTATTGGGAACAAGAACGAGAATGTATGGGGCGCGAAGATCTGGAACAACTCCAGTTGGAGCGGTTACAGTCAACCCTTTATCGGGTGGGAACCCATGTGCCGTTTTATCGCAAAAAATTTGACGAGCTCAAGTTTAATTATGATGATGTGCGTTCCTTAGAGGATATCCGTCAGCTGCCCTTTACGGAAAAACAGGATTTACGCAGTAATTATCCTTATGGGCTGTTTGCCGTGCCGCTGCGCGATGTGGTTCGGGTCCATTCCTCTTCAGGGACCACCGGGCTGGCAACCGTTGTTGGGTATAGCAAAAACGATATAAAAAATTGGTCCAATCTGGTGGCACGAATCCTCACTTCTGCCGGGGTGACCAAAAATGACGTGATTCAGATTGCCTTTGGATACGGGCTATTCACCGGTGGATTTGGGCTCCATTACGGGGCAGAACACATTGGTGCTTCTGTTATTCCCATTTCTGCGGGGAACACCAAGCGCCAAATCCAGATCATGCAGGATTTTAAGACCACAGCGCTGGTCTGTACGCCTTCTTATGCCCTGGTAATGGCTGATACCATGATGGAGATGGGGGTGAACCCTAACGGCATGGCGCTGCGTTTTGGTTTGTTTGGAGGGGAGCCGTGGTCTGAGGCCATGCGTAAAGAAATTCACGAAAAGCTGGGTATCCTCGCCACAGATAACTACGGTCTTTCTGAGGTGATGGGACCTGGAGTTGCTGGTGAGTGTATGGAGTGTAATGGGCTCCATATCAATGAAGATCATTTCCTGGTTGAAGTGCTAGATCCACAGACTCTGGAACCGGTTGAGCCGGGAGAGGTGGGAGAGATGGTCATCACTACACTTACCAAGGAAGCCTTTCCCATGATTCGTTACCGAACCCGGGACTTGACCAGATTTATCCCTGAGCCTTGTCCATGCGGGAGAACGCTCAAGAGAATGCAGCGGGTTATTGGTCGCTCTGACGATATGCTGATCATCAAAGGGGTCAATGTATTTCCCATCCAGATTGAAAAGGTGTTGTTTGAAATCGAGGGCACTGAACCCCATTACCAGATCGTCGTGGAACGGGAAAATCACACCGATAGGGTCACGGTTCTGGTTGAGGTTATGGAAGCGCTCTTTTTTGATCAGATGAAAAAACAGCGTCAGATGGTGGATCATATTAAAGCAAGAATGGCTGCCGAACTTGGGATCAGTGTGGATGTGAAGCTGGTGGAAGAAAAATCCATTGAGCGCACCATCGGTAAATCCCAGCGGGTAATTGATAAACGTGAATTATAAGAACAACCGATTTGATAAAAAAGGTTGCGAGTTCTGCCGGAGCTGATTGTACGTTCCGGCTTTTAATGTAATCAGGAGAAAAACATGAAAAAAATGATTGTCGTAGTAGCTGCCCTTGGGCTGCTGTTCCCTATGAGCGCGATGGCTGCTGATGCAGAAGTGAAACTGGAAACTGAGAAGCAGAAGCTGAGTTATGCCATGGGGCTTGATCTTGGCGAGTATTTTAAGAACATGGAAGAGGAACTGGATCTGGATATACTCAGCAGAGGAATGAATGATTCGTATAAGGGAAACCCACCGCTGCTTTCGCCAGAAGAAACCGCTGCTGTTCAACAGGCCTTTGCCGAGCAGCAAAAGCAAAAGCAGATTAAGCAAACCCTGGCAATGATCGAGAAAAATAAAAAAGCGGAGGAAGCATTTCTTGCCGCTAATAAGGAAAAAGAAGGGGTGATGAGCACCCCATCCGGGTTGCAGTATAAGGTAGTTAAAGAGGCCCAGGGAGCAAAACCTGGCGCTGAAGACAGGGTTAAGGTTCATTACCGTGGCACCTTGCTGGATGGCAAGGAGTTTGACAGCTCTTACAGTCGTAACGAGCCAGCAGTCTTTAAGGTAAATCAGGTGATTGCCGGATGGCAGGAAGCGTTGCAGCTGATGCCGGTTGGCTCCATCTATGAGCTGTACATTCCGGCAGCACTGGCTTATGGGGATCGAGGAGCACCTCCGGTAATTGAGCCTGGCTCCATGCTCACCTTCAGTGTTGAGCTCCTTGACATCAACCCTGACCAAAAATGAGGTCTTAAGCATATTTTTATAAGCTTAGAGAGCTGATTTTGGAGGTGCAGCGCTGATGAGCAAGGGAACAAAGCTGAAAAAGAAGTGCTGTGAGAAATATCTCAAAAAAGGGAAAAGGTGCAGCAGATGCCCGATTCTCTCCAGCGGTTATGCTTCGTGCGAAAGCCTTGAGGAACCCGGCAAAAAGAAAGACAAGAAAAAGAAGAAGAAAAAATAGCAGGTGTATTTTTTCTCTGGATACAAAACGGGGTTGCTCAACGTGGCAATCCCGTTTTTTTGTGTATTGTAAAGGGAATTATTCGCAGGGGATGCCGTTCCTTGATTTTTTGATAGGTGCCTCCAAAAAGTGGAGCTCATCCATGGTTATGCTTTTCAATCCTCACGCTGGGCATGGAAAGGGGGCTGTTTTTCTCGTAATTACAATGTATTACCAGCGTGTTTCCTACGGCTCTGGCTCTACATCTTTTATTTTGCCGCAATGGTCGTTTTAACGGACTTGCCAGGATGCATTGAACACCAGGAATTGCATATATTTTTTCTGTTCCGGCTCTGGCTCCACACTCTTTTTTACATGAACCGTACTCCCATCTTTGCACTGCATGGAAACCGTGGCTTGATCATGTGGCAACAGCACATTGCGCAATGTAGTCCAGGAATCATGTACGTAGCAGCCCTGTTTCAAGCGCAACCGGATAAAGTGCACCAAATGGTAAGCCAACAAGCAGATACATAAATGGTTCGACACTCTTTGAGCTATCTGATGATAGACCGGCCGCAGGACAAGCTCAGGGTGGTCAAACGTGGATTAGCACAGATGGTCATTTTTAGGTTGTCATTACGATTCACGCTCTTTTATGGTTTCAAAAAGTATAATTTGTGAGACATTTTGATTAATTAGTCTCAATAAACGTCTCAAAATGCAGTTCTCAAATCGTCTTAGAGTAGTTGTGACTAATTTGGTTGGAGGAAATGGGATGGCATTGGTCGGGTATGCACGAGTAAGTTCAATTGGGCAAAGTCTAGATGCACAAATGGATATGCTTCAGGACTGTGATAAATGAGTAGACAAAAGGAGCTGATTCCAGTATTTTTTGACACACATATATATACTTATTTGTGTCAGAGAAATGGCAAAAAAAACAAAAAATAACGTTGATAATAAAATAGTTAGCAGGATTTATGGATATGGAAGGGGGTGGGTGTTTACCCCTAACCACTTCAAGGATCTTGGTAGCCGTGATGCAATTGCTTCGGCTCTGAAACGACATAAGCAATCCGGGTTGATCCGCCAACTTGCCAGAGGGGTATATGATTACCCTCAAACTGACCCAGACCTTGGACCGTTAGAACCCACCAATGAGGAAATTGCCAAAGCACTTGCCGGTCGTGATGCGACCCGTTTACAGCCTTCCGGTGCTTATGCAGCCAACCTGCTAGGCCTCTCCACACAAGTACCAACAAAAATAGTTTACCTCACGGATGGCCGTTCGCGTACAGTGCAAATTGGCAAGCGTCAAATATCACTCAAGCAAACAACTCCACGTAACATGGCTACCGCAGGAAAGATTAGCGGTCTTGTAATCCAAGCCTTACGCTACCTCGGCAAGAAGAATGTAGATCTGGAAGTGATCGATATACTAAGAAAAAAGGTAAGCGCCGAAGATCACAAACAGTTAATGAAAGACATCCGTTACGCCCCCGCCTGGATTGCCGACATATTCCATGATCTTGATAAAAAATGGCACGGTGTAGAATTATATGAATAACATGCTGGACATGACGAATGACCGTCGGCGACAAGTCTTCGAGCAAACTGCTGCCAGAATGAATCTGGCCGAAATTGCCGTAGAAAAGGATTTCTGGGTCTGCTGGATTTTGGACACACTCTTTAAACTCCCGTGCGGTCAACATCTCACATTCAAAGGTGGGACCTCATTATCAAAGGTCTGGAATTTGATTGATCGTTTTTCCGAAGACATTGACATGACGATTCACCGGGATGCGCTAGGTTTTGGAGGTATCAATGCACCGCATACCGCACCAAGCAAAAATCAGCGTAAAAAAAGACTGGATGCGCTTAAAAGTGCATGTGAGCTGTATATTAAAGACACCCTCTTGAATGAATTGGATACAGCCATCAGAGCGGGCCTGTCTGATAACGACACATGGTCACTTGTCTGTGATTCCGAAGACAGCCAGACTCTTTTATTTCAATATCCAAGCGTATTCCCCACAGGAGCTGAATACCTGCGACGTTGGGTAAAAATCGAAATGGGCGCACGTGCAGATGTTGAACCAGCTGATAATGTCGTTATTCAATCTTATGTAGCCGAAACTTTCCCTGCCTTGATCCCAGATGCAGACGTGAATGTTCGTGCCCTGCTGCCCATTCGAACGTTTTGGGAAAAAGCAATGATGCTACACGAAGAAGGATTTCGTCCACCAGGCAAAAAGAGGAACGTATCTCTCGCGCGGCATTACTATGATCTCTACCGAATGATAATAGCAGGGGTTGCTGATGACGCTGCTGCCGATCTAGAACTTTTCCAGAATATCGCCAACCAAAGGGAAATGTATTTCAACTATGGATGGGTGGACTACAGTACCTATCGACCTGGTCAACTGAGTATCGTCCCAGGCGATGAGCAATTGCCGGACTGGGCAACAGACTACAATAACATGAAAGATGAAATGTTCTTTGGTGATCCACCCGATTTTGAGAAAATCATAAAAGAAGTTCGCAGATTTCAAGATAAGTTCAACGAGGTTGCTACCTAACTCCTTTTGTATATTGTTACCATTGCGCTGTAAATCGAGCTTTACGGCAAAACAATATGAGGCCTCATATGTATTAGTCGTAACGGCTCATCAAAAAGGGCAAACTCGTTTAACAGAGTTTGATGACCAGATTCTGTCGCTTTATGCCCGTGGAATGACAACCAGAGGGATATTGCTAAAGCCTTCAGGGAAAGGAATGGAGCAGAAATAGAGCTGAAAACCTTTGCCAGAAAATGGGATGGTAAGTACCCTTCGATCGCCAAATCGTGGGCGGCTCACTGGGAAAATGTCAGTGACACAAAATACTTTACAGAGTCTTTTATAACAGTATTTTCAGCTACTTCATCAACTCTGTTTTTGAGTTTACGAGGATCACATAATCAGCAGTTCTGTCTGTTTTTCCCGGAGCAGTAAGGGGCCGGAAAAGGTACAGTTGTATGCAGGTCAGTGACAAACACCGTGAGCTGTTACAAAAAACTGGTAGTTGGCCCCCTAAAAGAGAGCTCATCGACGGGTATGCTTTTCAATCCTCACACTGGGCATGGCAAGGGGGATATTATTTTCCCGTAAAATTGTAAGCACATCGGTAAGTACTGTTGAACGTATTTTTGTTCTTTTACGTACATCATCTATATAGTAACGGGCTTCAAGAAGGACTCCAGCTAATTGATGCCCCCCTCTGTCGTCCCACAAGGATCTTACCACCACTTGTGCGGTACCGGGAATCACTTTCCCGCCCGACTCAATAGCCTTGATTATTAACTGTTCACAGAGTTGTAAATCAGCGTGGTAATCAACCTGCAAGCGGATTCGAACCCGAACCGGTGTATCGCTGTAGGAAAAATTGGTTATGACTGAATTGGCAAGCAAAGAATTGGGATAATTGACACTGACACCATCCGTATTCAGGATACGGGTACGACGCAGCCCGATGTCTTGTACATCGCCCCATGCTCCCCAATGCCTGCCAATATGTTCTATTTTTACCCGGTCATTGACTCGTAAGGGCCTGTCAGCAATAAGGAAAATACCAGACAGGATATCGGCAATGGTTTCCTTGGCCGCAAAACCGATGGATACTCCAAAAATCCCGGCTCCTGCCAAGAGAGGAGAAATTTTGATAGCGTTTATTTTCAGCACGATGGCAAGGGTAGTGAGCAGGGCCGCAATCCACAGAAATTGCTTAACAAACTGCACCATGCGGTCGTCGAGATCATTGGAAGTAGCAAGAGCTACTTTCTCCATTCGTGAAAGAATGGCCGTACGAAAAAACCAATACAAGATCAGTGAAGCCAGTATTGCCAAAAGAGATTGGCTTATTCTGTTTAAACCCAGCCAGAAATCAATCAGTATATCCATGGTAACTGTATGAAATTTAGGTGTAAGATGGTTTTAATGTTGTTTGTGAAAAACGCTTTGTATCAACAACCAGTATTGTATACTCAATTTTTCCTTTAAGAAACTCCTTCTGCTTTCTTTCGCTCCTTATACCTTCCAGCGGAGCAGATCACACCGAGACAGCTGATACCAGCAAAAAAGGCCATTCCCCATTGCATACTGCGCATAAACGCTTCATGGGTTACGACGGTAAGTGGCGCATACCCCATAAAACGTTCAACCAGAAAGGTGGAGCTCGCCATACTAATCAGCATACCAAGATTTCTCATGATAGCGGTGAGGCTGGAAGCCATGCCGTAGAGTTCTTTGGGTACTGAGTTCATGATTAAGGTCATGTTTGGTGAGGAGAAAAGAGCAAAACCGGTCCCCATGACGATGAAGATGAACACTATAAAAGCAAGAGAGCTGCCCGACTCTATCCTGGTGGCACAAAACAGCGAGATCGTGCACAGTCCCATTCCCAGGGTGGCAAGCTTCCCCGGATAGATTCGGTCGGCAAGCTTTCCCGCCCCAGGGGAGAAGATGCATTGAAGCAGCGTTTGTATCATGAGCAGTAACCCTGTAATTTGGGGTGACAATCCTTTTATGCTCTGCAAATAGAGACTGAAAAAGAAAATGATACCAAAGCTGGCGGCATAATTGAGCATTGCAGCTATGGCGCTTAAACTGAGCGTACTGTTGGATAGCAGAAAGTGGACAGGGAGCATCGGTGAGCAGACCCGTCTCTCAAGCATGAAAAAGAACACTATTCCCAGCATGCCGAGCACGAGTAGAAAAAGAGTCCAGCTGCCAAAAAATTTCCTTCCTGTGACGCCTGCTGTCAGGCAAAAGATGGTTATGATAAAGAGCAGACTGCCCGCAACATCAAAGTGTTGCGATCTATTCCCCCACCATTCTCCCTTCAGGGCAAAAAAGCACAGGACAAGCCCGATGAATGCAAAAGCTGCACTGAAAAAAAAGAGAAACTGCCAGTTGATGGAGGAGACCAGAAATCCTCCCAATGCCGGCCCAGCCGATAACCCGGCATAAACCGAAGCAATAACCAACCCCATGCTTTTCCCTCTTTGTTGCGGTGGAACAACCGAAGAGAGAATAGCAAAACTGGCTGTGGTAATAAGAGCATTGGACATTCCCTGCAGTAATCTCATGGCCAGGAAAAACTGGATAGTGGGGCTGAAGGTTATACCGGTAGTCGTGAGGATGAAGGACGAGATGCCGACAAGAAATATTTTTTTCCGCCCGTAAATATCTGCAAGCTGTCCGGCTGAAAGCAGCAGACCGCTCAGACCGAAAATGTACAGCATGGTTGCAAGGCTGAGCTGGTAGGTTGAGGCATGAAAATGTGTTCCTATTGCGGGCAGGGCAACGTTGACGCCTGCGGACATAAATGGGGTGATAAACTGAACCAGGCAAATGATGATCAGGGTGATACCGTATTTGGGAGACTCTGTGGCGTGCATTACTCGTCCTGTGAGGTGCAAAAGGGGCTTGGGCTGGTTGTCTTTTTTGTTACCCTGAAAGAAGCGTTAGAGGTAACTCCAGCGACAACATATTTTTTCAAGACGATCAAGGAGAAGATAGAGGGTAAATCCAAGCAGTACCATGCCGGTAATGCCGCTGTACAATGCAATGTAGTCTGCCCTGCCCCAGGAATCCATTATGATATACCCCAGCCCTTTGGTGGTGGCAAAAGATTCGACAAAAAAGAGAATTGCCACAGCCGTTCCCACTGAAATGCGCAACGCCGTCAGTGTTTTGGGTAAGGTTGCAGGGATGATCACGTGGCGATACAATTGGTACCTGTTGCTGCCGAGGGTCTGGAGAGAATAGAGGTAATTTTTGTGAATGCCTTTGGCAGCGTCCCTGGTTGTTACCAGGATCTGGAAAAATATGATCAGTCCAATCAGCGAAATTTTTGAAAGGTTGCCAATGCCGAAAAGGATGATGATCAGGGGCAACAGCACCACATGGGGAATGGGATAAAGCAGGTAGATAAATGGAGAGAGGGTTTTGCGTAACATCGGTTCATGACCAATGAGCAAACCCAGTGGAACTGCACTCACAGCCCCAAGCAGGACACCGGCTATTGCTCTGAACCCGCTTATCAGCAGGTCATCGATAATTGCCCCTGTAAAGAGTTTGTGGACAAAGTCGGCCAAGACCTGCCAGGGTTGGGGCAGGGCCATGGTATCCAGCACAAGTGCCGCACCTTCCCAGCAGACGAGTAAAAGCACCGCTGCTAAGGCTAAATCACGCCTGCTTTGCATGACATTCCTCCATTAAGAGTTTACGCAACACCTTGCACCGCTGAAAAAAGAGTTCCTTGCCACGGTAGTCAGCCGTTCCAGCTTCATGGTTTTCCATCTGTTGAATAATTGTACCTGGGCTGTTACCAAGCACTATAATCTTACGGCCCAGGAAAACCGCCTCTTCAATGGAATGGGTGACAATGATGGGCAGTACATTTTTTTGCTGCCAGACGTGCAGGAGCAGGTTCTGCAGCCGTTCTCTGGTCAGGGCATCCAAAGAAGAGAGCGGCTCATCCATGAGCAGGATATCGGGTTGAATAACCAGCGTCCTTGCCAGCGCGACCCTTTGCTGCATACCGCCTGAGAGCTGTGATGGATAATAGGTACCATAGGAAAGCAGTGCCATTTCTTCCAACATCTGCTCTACCCTGACTGCGGTCTCATGTTTGGCGATGTTCTGTATCTTTAAGCCCAGAGCTACGTTCTCATACACTGTTTTCCAGGGAAACAGGCCGTAATTCTGGAGAATCGTGCCACACCTGGCCTGGTCAGCGATATGGATCTGCCCCATCATTGGCTGTAATAGTCCCGCAAGGAGAAACAGCAGGGATGTTTTGCCACATCCTGAAGGGCCAATAATTGCCAGGCTCTCTCCTTGGGGCACATGAAAGGAAATATCCTTTAATATCCAGTGCTGCTGTCCGTTGTCGGAGTAAGCAAAAGAGAGATGTTCTACTTCAATCATGGAACTTGGGGTAAAAAGTCCTGACTCACCATGTACTCGTACGCTACTGGCTCGACATCTCCTTTTTGAGTCAGCCAGTCTATTACCGGGGTGTAGAGGCTTTGGGGAAAAGGTTGTGGTGGTGGATATGAAGGGATGGGATAGCTTTGGGCCAGGTTCGGCGGTATGCGTCCTTTTTCCACAAACAGGGAGCGGTATTGCTCTGGCTGCTTGTTGATCAGTTCAACGGCTTGGCCATAAGCAGTGAAAAATCGAGTTATATCGTCTTTGCGGTTATCCAGGGCCTGGTTACGAAAGATAAGAACGGTTTGGGATAAGCTCTCTTTGGTTTGGTTGTCGGCCAGGATTCGTACTGCTCCTTTTGCTGCTGCGATGGACGCCAGGGGCTCGGGAAGGGTGGCAGCCTTTATCGCCCCGGAGAGCAGCATTTGCATCCGAATGGGCATTTTCTTGATTTCGATTTTTTTGATCTCACTTGCTGAAAATCCCTGCTCAAGCAGCATGCGGTCTGTGACATATTCTATGATCGTGGAGTTGGAGATACCAATCGCCACCCCCTTGAGCTCCTCAACCCTGGTTACACCAGCCCCAGGAGCAGCCAGAATGGCAAAGACGCCTTCCTTTGGACTTTTGCCAAGACTCAGGGAGGTTATTTTGATCAGGTTTCTTCCTTGATCAAGAAGAATGGCGCCAATCGGATCACTCAGGGCGCCGTCAATGGCTCCTGCAGTCAGCGCACTGTCCCTTTCCAAGGCGCTGAGAAAGGGGATTAATTCAACCTCAACTCCAACGCGGCTATACAACCCTTCCTTTTCAGCCACATACATGGGCACCACGTCTTCAATTAAAAGTGTACCTATCTTCAAGGGCTCAGAAGCCCAGCAGAAAATGGGGAAAAAGAGGATAGAACACCACACAAAAAATCGAGGGAAACGTTTCATAACTACTCCTTTACATCTGCAGGGATGTGTAAAACAGAGATTTGTGGATATATCCGTATAGCTCGGAACTACTCCGCATTTCTCATTTGACCAAAGAAAAAGGCCATAAAAGTTGTAAAATAAACGTTTTTTCAAAACGATAAGTCAAGTAGCACGCATGGCCAATGGAAAGAGAATGTACTCAAGTTGAAGGTGCATTTCAAGCACTGGGAGTGAAATCAAAGCAAATTTTGACGGGCTCTATTCCTTCTGATAGAAGTCCTTTTGATGCGTGAATTGGAGAATCGCACTGAAATTCCTTGGCGATTTGCAAGGTATTTTAGCTACTCCCAAGCTTTGATACACGGTATGGTTTTCCATCTGCCAGCAAAATAGATCAACACCGCATTTCTTTTTCGTAGATATTTACCTTATTTGTCGTTACTGTCCAAAAATGAAAACACTGTGTTAAGCGCCTTTATGCAATTTTTACTTGATGTACTCACTGAAGGACGTGAATGGGTGTTCATTTTACTGAATTATGAACAAAACGTAACCTTAAGCAAAAGGAATTGTTATGGAGCAGATATCTGTCAAAGAACTCATGGTACCAATTTCTGAATATGCCACAGTCACTGTCGGTACTTCTTTAATCGATGCTGTTATAGCTTTGGAGAAAGCCCAGGAAGCATATTCCGCAAGTAAATATCAGCATAGAGCTATTCTTGTTCTTGACGAAAATAATGCTGTTATCGGAAAGATCAGCCAGGTTTTATTACTGGCAACCATTGAAACCCGATACGATCTTGGATGTGATGTGGAAAGTTTAAGCCGTTTCAAATTCAGTGATCAATATATAGCTGATAAACGTGAACAATACAGACTGGAAGGTCCAATATTGGACGATGAGTCTTTTCGGACATTAGTGCAAAAAAAAGTAGAGGAGTTTATGCAGCGTCCAACGCCAGGCGAATTTGTCTCTGAGGAAAGCACATTGGATGTGGCGATCCATAAACTCGTCGCAGGGACTCTGCAATCACTGCTGGTCACCCGTGGAAAAGAGATCGTCGGGATTTTAAGAACAGGAGACGTTTTTGCTTCTGTTTATCAGGAAATACGTAAAAAAGCCGAATCGTTAGGTAGTTAATGGGCAAGGGGTTTGCCGCTGGCAGCTACGCTATTTGATATATTCATCCTGTGTACACGGTATCTTTTCGATAGAGGACAAACATGAACGAACTGCAAAAATTATACAATAGAATCATTCAACGAGTACATATTAACCTTCGTGCCCTTGATTTTGACATTCAGCCATATTCCAAAGGCATTATTCAGCCAGAGCAGATGTATAAGTTTTATGCGTTTTACGGGATAACAACAGGTCATCCATTGAGCCTGATGTTTGAGCATTCCGGATTGGCAGGGAGCTATTTTCTAGGAAAATGCCGGATTTCCAATGCATTGCTCTATAAAAGTGATATTCGGGGGGACGAGCTAAAAAGAAAAGGGGCATCTTATCAATGTCAGGGATTTCCCATAGAGCTTCAGGATGATGAACTGATCGATATTCGAAACTCTGCGCTGGCCAAAACCCTGGTACATAATTATTCCCATGACCCTGAAACACCTGATGTCTTTTTTATTAAAAACACTCTTGCTATGGATTATGCCAATATCCATGGTTCGCCAACTAATGGGGCGTTTTTAGGGCCTTTTGCCACTGTTGATTTAACGACTGTTTATGACTGTGTGGTTGGTACCTACTCCTATATTCAGGCGGGTGAAATCAGTCATCTGAAAATCGAGCCGGGCACGATATGGGTACATGCGCCTGGAGCCTTTAATTTTTACTATCGGCACGATCCTGAAAGCCTTGAACAGTATGCATCTGTTGTCTCTGGTCATCGGCCACACGGTATAATTCTGGATTTTATTGAAGAGCGTGAAGAGGCGTTTCAGTACCTTTTTGATACGGTAAAAGTTGAGGCTGTCGAATCTATTCCAAAAACAGCTTCTCTTGACAGATATGCTGTTGTCCTTGGCGATACCACCATTGCTGACAATGTGCTCGTCTCGCAAAGGGCGTATTTAGAAAATGCGTATCTTGGCAAGGGGTCAAATGCCCAGGAAAATTGCTTTATTATCAACTCAAGGCTAGAGAGCTTCAACGTAACCGCACATGGCGCCAAAATAATTGAGTCTGATCTTGGACGGGATGTTTTTGTCGGATTCAATAGCTTTTTATTTGGGAAAAAGGACGCAAGAGTACATATTGGCCAAGGTTGTATTGTGATGCCACATACAATTATAGATGTTGATGAGCCCTTACATATCGCCAAAGATCATCTTGTCTGGGGGCTGATTAGAAATACTGAAGACCTCCAGGAAAACAGTATCTCCTTTGATGAATTAACAGCCCAGAAAACAGGATTCAGCAGGGGGAACTTACATTTTGAAGGGAACGGCTATCTCTTTGTTAAAGGATTCAAGGATCGAATTGACCATATTCTTGATGCAAATGGAGCCTTTTTTGGTAGAGGAAATAATACAGGGCACGCTCAAAGAAATCAGAACCTGTCACTCAATACTATACAACCATTTCAATTTGGCCCCATGAAAGGGTTGTATCCCAATATTACTATAGAGTTGTAAAGAGCCTTGAACTAACCTTCTGGGCTGCCTTTTGGGAAAACATGCGCTTATGGTAGCTACTGTAAGCGCATGTTTTGTTTCAGGCTAGTGTCATGGCAACGATGAAATGTCAGTGTATTGCGCCGGATTTTTCTTGTTCTTACTTATTGGAGCTCAGAAAAATGGGTGTACACATACTGTTGCACCTCTGACCAGTTTCCTCGTTTTTAGATACCTGTAATCTGGGAGCCAGGTATGTCGCGCTGTTTTATGGGTAAGCCAATAAAGCGCAACCATCTGAGAGGATGATATTGCGGACAAAGCATGGCCCCCTGGTGCAGTTTTTTATGACTGCTTTTCAAGTTATAACCCTATTGATACATTACGTTGTTTTGTACCCATTGGGGTTCGAAGACTGCCAGCGCCACGTGTCTTCACACATCTCTTGTACTCCATGTTGGGCTTTCCAGTTTAATTCCTGTTCGGCCAGGGTCGGATCAGCATAGCACTGGGCAATATCACCCGCTCTTCGAGGAGCAATTGTATAGGGGACAGCTTTACCACTGGCCTCTTGAAACGCTTTTACCATATCGAGAACTGAATATCCTTGACCAGTCCCGAGGTTATAGGTGACAACACCAGGATTTTGTGTCAGTTTTTCAATAGCGCATACATGTCCCAACGCAAGGTCTACAACGTGGATATAATCTCGTACGCCGGTACCGTCAGGGGTTGGGTAATCATTACCAAAAACAGAAAGTTCTTTGAGTTTGCCCACAGCCACTTGTGAGATATATGGCATGAGGTTATTGGGTATTCCGTTTGGGTCTTCTCCAATTTGACCACTTTTGTGCGCACCCACAGGGTTAAAATAGCGGAGCAGCACTATGTTCCACTCTGGATCGGGTAGAGCCAGGTCGCGGAGAATTTCTTCAACCATCAGCTTGGTTCGACCATAAGGGTTGGTGGCAGAAAGAGGGAAATTTTCTACAATGGGGACCGTGGCAGGGTCACCGTAAACTGTTGCTGAGGAACTGAATACAATATTTTTCACCCTGTTTTCCTGCATTATCTTGCATAGATTAAGCGTGCCAGTGATGTTGTTGTAATAGTAGGAGAGTGGTTGTTCAACAGATTCACCAACTGCCTTGAGACCAGCGAAATGAATGACTGCATCTGCTGGGCCAGCACTCTTAAAGGCTTCTCTAAGGCCTGATTCATCTAGAAGATCAACTTTATGAAAGGTTACGTTCTTGCCGGTCAGTTTTTGAATCCTGTGAAGTGACTCTTCACTTGAATTACTTAAGTTATCCAGCACTGTAACCTGGTAATCTGCTTCAAGAAGTTCCAAACAGGTGTGGCTGCCAATATAGCCCGCTCCACCGGTGACGATAATGTGCATGCTGTTCTCCAGTATAGCGAAAAGAAGAGTTCATTTACTCATATGTTGGTTGTCTAATCCTTAATTTTATGAGCATGCGGTATCTATGTAAAGCGAAATGTGTACTTGAGCCAACCACCAAAAAGAAAACAAGCCTGTTGAAAATGGAAAATTGACAGCAGGTAAGTCAATCTTTATAATCGCTTTTTCTTTATTGGTGAAAGGTTGGGTGCATTATCGATACAATGCATTTGCCTTCATGAGATGTGACGTTGCAAGCACCTGTACACCGTGTGTTATTTGAGAAAAAAATGTATTTTCATGTTTAACGCAGTCAAACAGCTCTACATATGACCCTACCCAGACTTACACTGGCAGACCTCGCCAGATCCGGCCATGTCACTCGTTGGCATAGTGTGAGAACTTCGCGGGACCAAACCCTTGCAGAACACCATTACATGGTAACCCGTATTTCCAATCGGCTGGCCAAGGATATTTTTGGTACTGAGTTAACCGATTCCGGTTTGTTGCAGATAATGGAGTATGCCTCTTTACATGATACCCCAGAGCTTCTCATGGGGGATTTACCCAGCCCGTTAAAGCGTCATATTGAAAAGCTCAGTGGCAATGCAAACCCTGTGGAGGCCATTGAACGAGAAATAGCTCCCTGGCTTTTTGAGATGAAAGAGGCCATGAAAGAGGCTCATCCAGAATACCTTGTGGTTGTAAAACTCGCTGATATTATTGATGCTTTAGTTTTTATTATCGATGAGGGGATTGGGGGGCATGCAAAGCAGGTGACCCAAAGGCTCTATGGTATGCTTGAGGATAAACTTAAAGAGGCTATCAGTGAATTTCCCCAGTACAACTGGAGACGCGCAATTGATGTGCTCAATGAACTGCTACAGAATGCTGAGAAGACAAAAGTAGCTTTTGAATAGTCTTGATGGTGGTGTACAGTTGCTTATGCAATAAAAAAAGCAGGCCAAGCGCTATGGCCTGACCTGCTTTGATAAAGAAAGTTGTCAGTATCGCTTGAGTATTACATGCCAGATATAATGCATTCAACGCGACGATTCTGGTAACGTCCTTCTTCTGTATCGTTACTCGACACAGGATTTGCCATACCAAACGAGCTGAGTGTAATACGTTGACGATCAACACCCGCCTTTTCAGCAAGGTAGGTACGAACGCTGGCAGCCCGACGCTCAGAAAGAGCCATGTTGTATTTTTTCGATCCAATGTTATCTGTGTACCCAGCAAGAGTTACATGTGCTTTTGGGTTTTCCTGCATGTAAATGGCAAGTTCGTTAAGGGTAACATAGTATTCCGGCTTAACAACGGATTTGTCGAAATCAAACAGGACATGATTAAAGCTCTTGCCCATAACTGTGGCTTCACTCTTTTTCACCATGAAAAGAGGGTTGGTGAGCCATTCCGGATGACCAAGTAACTCGGAGAATTTAAATGCCTTACCACAGTCAGAGGCCTTTGCAATGGCATTGATTACTGCGTCGCCATTGGTTCTTGGGTTGGTATCGATGACATAAAAACAAACCTTATACTTTTCTGCCAGCTGCTTTGCAATTACTCCTGGAGCAGGCAGGCTGCTCTTTGGCGTGAACTGCCCATCGGTGAAGAGGTAGACAATTGTTTCACCTTGCAGTTTTTCTAAGATAGGGTCAAGGGAAGCAAGTCCGTTTTGGAGAGGGGTTCTTCCTGCGGGGTTGGACGGTAGACTTGCAATGGTAGAAGTAAACAGATCCTTATTATAGGTTTGCATTGGAAGAAAAGGTTTAAATGTAAGCTTTTCAGCGCCTGGTGTAAATGCATAAACACCGGCTTGCCAATCAAGGGGGGGGAGTGACGCATTGGTTTCAGTCAAGATTTGACGCTCAACATCAATTCGCATCTGATCCCCAGCTGCTTTTTCAGCCATGGAGCTGGAGTAATCGTAAAGCACGATAAAGTTATCAGCAAGCTTTACAAATTCAACATTTTGTGCAAGAGCAACCGTTGACAAGCAAGATGCGACCAGAAGCATCAAACCCGTTAGCAGACTTTTTTTAATCATTTTCATACAATTTTCTCCTTTCTTTGTAGATATCATATTTAAGGTGTTCCTGTTGATGAACAAAACAGGAAAAACAATACTGCAAGTGAATGGTTAGGTCAAGAACCAAAAAATAATTACTGGTAAGGGGAGGTGGGGTTGCGCTGTTGTATTGCAGGTTTTGAGTGACTGGTAAAATGAAAAAGGAAAAAGCATGAGGGCGATATTTTGATGTTCTTTGTTCACCTTTTCAGTAAAACTGTAGCCGCCATTTCTTTAAGTAAGTTTTTGGTAAAATCCGAAACAAAGGTATGGGGAGTACGCAGGGAGAATAAAATCAAGCTCTACCTTTTTTCGCAATAGGTTTTTCGCATGCGAAAAACCTATTGGCTTAGAATATTTTCGTTCTCAAGTATTGATGTAACTCGCTCAAATATTTCCTGGTAGTTTGTTTTGTTAATCCGTAAGGTCAGTGCAATATTTTCGCTTCCGCCTTTTTGTTCTTTCTTGAGGTCAAAATCTTTTTTGCTGGCTTTTTTGCCAAAGTATTTTTCCCGGACCTTTTTCACCGTGGTCTTAAATTGTTGAGAATCTTCCTGTGGTGGCTTTTCTTCTTGTTCCAGAGAGCGAATAAAAGAGGTCGCAGGTTGCTTGCTTTCCATGGCCTTGGTGAGGAGGGTTTTAACCCTTTCGTCATGCAGCGTATCTGTAATGTTTGCTCCTTTTTGTTTGAGCAGGTTGAGAATCTTTATGATCTGGGGGCGCGTTGGAGCTAACGTCTTGACCACTTCAATATACAAGCTGTCGCGGTCAGCAGGGGATTTGATTGGAGCAAGAATTTCAGCAGCAATACTAAACTGGAGTTTTTCGTTAATGAGATCGTTGATTATCTCAGGGGATTCACCACGGCTGCGGATTTGGTGTACTTTCCTGTACTTGTGTATGGTGGTGTGTGAGACTTTTTGGCCAGGTTGACCAATACCCAGTGTTTCGCCAAACTGTTCAGCCAGCATGGTGTTGTTGAGGTTGAGCGAGGTGCTTGCTGAGTCCAGAAAGTTGCCGATTTCCACAGGGTTGAGATTTCTCCGTTTCGTATTCTCAGCAAGAGAAATATTAAAGAAATCTGCGGTGGTGAAATTCTTTTCTGCAAAGACTTTTGCTTCTACCCATTCTGCTTTTAAGCGTTGCAATGCCTGAAAACGTCTGAAACCGCACAGTACCTTGTAGCGACCATCGGTTTTTTGGAGCAGGACAAGGGGATGGAGAAGCCCATTTTTTTTTATCGAGTTTGCAAGTTCCTCAATATAGGTTTCCCGTGCCAGTTCATTATATTGTGTATCCCTGTGGATCCGGAATATGTATTGAAGATCAGTCGCCTGGGTTGTATCAATATTTCCTGAGCTGACTTTTCTCACCAGTGGCATTTTTTCTTTAAAGTTCAGCAGGCTGGAGGACAGTTTTTTCGCACGTTCAATGGCTGTGTCTTCGCTGTTCAGGTATTGGGCAGGTATGGTCACTAAAAGAGACTGCACTTCTGGCTTATAAAATCCCTCGAGGTAGTTTTTCTGACGAAACATCTGGTTGATATGGTCTTGCTCTCGGCCGCAATATGGTGATGCACTGTCCGCAATTCCTGTTGCAAATCCTTGATCCTCCATGGCTACGCGTATCTTGCTGAGAAAAGATGGCGCAATTGTCGGGCTGTGAGGTTTAGAGTCGTCGCCCCGCTGCCCCTGTCCGTAGCCCAAAAGTATATTCACATTATCTGGTAGTGAATCGTTAGTGGTCTGGAAGATAAAGACTAAAGGTTTGAGGTCATTTTCTACGATTTCATCACTAAATCGCTTTATATGAAGCAGGAAGGAATCCGTAAGTTTTTTACGCTGCTTTACTGCCTGCATATTAGAAAAATCAACCAGTGTAGCCTTGTACTTATCGTTAATTACACTATAGCACTGGAGCTGTTTCCCCAGTTGAAGGGCAAACGTGGTGAGAAAATGTTGCTTTTTTAGGGTGTTACCACTTGGTAATCCGTTAGGAACAATGAGGAGGATATTGCTGTCGCCAAGGGTCGTATAAATCGAACGATTCTTATAGTGATCCATCGTTTTTACCATGGCTAAGATCAGTCAGAGAGAGTTGTGGGGGAAGAGCCTTGCGTGCTCCCTGTAATGCCGTTTGTGACATTTTGCTGCCATAGGTGTTGTGCTCCTGAGCGTTAAAAACTGTATCCAGAATGTCGCTTGGGGTAATATGGGTGATATCGGTTGCAGGAAAGATGTCGTTCGTCTTCTTATTTTCCACAATCCGAATCAGGTCTGATTGTTGTAACATTTTCAGCGTCAGCTCAAGTTCTGCAGTTGAGCAATAGGGCAGGGCTTTGAGCAGAGAAATGTCCGTGGTCTTGGTTTTGGCCGCAAAGTCAATGTAGATTTGTCTTATGATATCAAAGGCAAGTTGCAGACTTTTATGGGATGAAATGCTGCTATCGTGTGGAATATAATCTTTATTATTCTGCACGGCATAGGCCAGTGCTGCACCAAGCAAAATAAATGTCCAACCCAGATACACCCACACCAAAAAGAGCGGAACCGTTGCAAACGACCCATAAATGGCGTTGTATTTGGCTACTCCGATTTGGAGAAATATATACATTTTCTGGGTGGCAAACCAGAACACAGAGGCAAAAAAGGCGCCGATGAATGCCGCAGGGGTTCTCACTCTTGCCCGTGAAAAAAAGAGATACATCAGCATGAGGCTCAAGATGACAAACATAAAGGGCAGGAGTTTAAGCAGGGCATTTATGAGGAAAGGGATTGGCAAGATTTTTTCCAGGTATCCCATCATCTTCTTACTGGCCAGGATTGCTTCCCCAGCCAAGGCCATGTTGATTGATATCGGAAGCAGTACCAGTAATGCCAAATAATCCATAACTTTGCGGAAAATCGGGCGTCCCTTTTTTTCACGCCAGATATCATTCATGGCAGCTTCTATATTGCTGAACACCGTTACAACAACAACTAGGGTGCCAGCGATTCCAATGACTCCAAGAGCTGCAAAGTTGGTTTTATCGACATAATCAAAGATAGTGTCAATGGCGCGGTACAAGTGAGAAGTCATGTTGCTCCCATGACCAGACGATGGCAACTGGTCTTCCGGTGACTCTGTACTGGCGGTTTCTGTGGGGTAGGTTGGCCTTGGGTCAAACTGTTCTATAAATCGTTCCGTCGCAACACGGATTTGATCACCGCTGCCCAAGCCCTTGAGCAGAGCTGTGGACATGGCAAGTAAGGGAACCATGGAGAGGATAACAGAGTAGGTCAGTGCTGAGGCACGGATGGAAAGCTTAGCACGCCCTGCTTCACGCCACACAATGAGAATGATTCGCAGGAACAACCGAATCACTCGTACATGGTTATTGTCGCTGATGTTCTGGGTGAATACCCAGGCTGATACCCTGTTCCACAGGGGATGTGTCTGGTTCATGTAAGGAGTCCCATAACGCTGTCTTGATGGTGGTATACATTACTGCATGAGTTCACAGAAGAGCCATTTCTCGATAATTTCAAAAACAACCTCCCGCTTAATTGGTTTGGTAATGTAATCATTCATCCCTGCCTCTATGCATAGCTCACGATCCCCCTTCATGGCATTTGCGGTCATGGCAATGATAGGAACATTGGTATGGCCAAGTTTACGGATGTGTTTTGTTGCTTCAAGCCCATCCATTTCTGGCATTTGGATGTCCATGAGTATGAGGTCAATATTGTCAGGGGCCTCGGTATACGTTGCAAGGCCAACTTTACCGTTTTCAGCAATCTTTACCTGGTAACCAGCCTTGGTTAAGATGAGCTGTGCAAGCTTTTGGTTAACTGGGTTGTCCTCAACCAGTAAAATGCGTACAGACTGCTTCAACTCCTCCCGAACGCTATACTGGGTGATGAGTGTATCACCTGGTTGCTGATGGTTTTCCTGGGGCTTGGCTCCAAAGAGTTTTTCAATGGTTTTAAACAGGATTTCACGGCGGGTTGGCTTGGTAAGAAAGGCATCAAATCCCGCATCGTTGCATTTTTGTGCATTTTTTTCGGTTGATGAGGTGTAAGCGAGCAGTGGTGTGGTTTTGGTAGTGGTAATATCGTTTCTGAGCATACGGGCCAGTGCATATCCGTCTGGCTGGGGCATTTGTATATCTAGAATGATGAGGTCGTAGGTCTTCTTCTCCTTGGCAGCCCTATCGAGATGCTCCTTTACCTTGTTACTCTTCTGGAGAGTAACTACCTCAAGATCAGCATTTTGAAGAAGGTTGGTCAGGATACCCAGGTTGGTCGGATTGTCATCAACAATAAGGACTCTTTTCCCTGCCAGGGAAACCTTGCCAAATTTTTTAAACTGTTGCTGTGAAGACTTACGCAAGCGCGTGGTAAAATGAAAGATACTGCCCTTGCCGACTTCACTTTCAGCCCAAACATGTCCACCCATGAGTGACGCAATTTTTCTGCATATGGATAACCCAAGCCCCGTGCCGCCATACTTTCTGGTTGTAGACCCATCTGCCTGAATAAATGCTTCAAAAATAGACTCAAGCTTATCCTCCGCAAGGCCGATACCGGTATCTCGAACCTGGGCATGGAGAAAAATATGCTCTTCAGTTTCCTCTTCCACAGCAATGGAGAGCTCTATCTCGCCCTTGGAGGTGAATTTTACCGCATTGCCCATCAGGTTGACCAATACCTGGCGAAATCTTCCCGGGTCTCCCTTGACGTTTGCCGGAAGGTTGTCATCAATACGACATAAAATTTCAATGGGCAGTTCTTCAACCTTGGGCCGGATAAGATCACACACATCCTGAGCAGTCAGTTCAGGATCAAAATTAATCCACTCAAGGGATAACCTGCCAGCTTCTACTTTTGAAAAATCAAGAATGTCATTGATAAGAGAAAGCAGGGCTTCTGCACTACGCTTAATGGTCAGCGAGTACTCACACTGGGCAGCATTAAGCTGGGTATCAAGCAGCATGTCAGTAAAACCGATAATGCCGTTCATTGGCGTGCGGATCTCATGGCTCATTGAAGCCAGAAACTCGCTTTTTGCTACATTTGCCGACTCTGCCGCCTTTTTAGCCCTGCGCAGCTCTGCGGTTTGTTGCTTGATTTCTTCCTGAAGGGTTTTGGAGTAGTTGAGCTGCTGCTCCTGGATTTTACGATAGTTGTGTTCGTTCTCAACCATGATGTCCTGGAATTTTTTCTCCAGAACCCCGGATTTACGATCAAACTGTTTTTTCTGAATCCGCAGCCTCTTGATAGTTTCCTCAGTTTCTTTATGGGCTGAATACAACCGGATACTTAACCGAACAACGGTCGCAACCCAGTGTGCTTCAACCGGTTGTTCTACGGAAAGTGGAGTGGTGAGAATATGACATTGCAGTTCAGGGACAGTATGAAGGGTAAAAAGCCTGGACGCAACAACACAGGTAGTTTCAGAAGAACGTTCCGATTGCGTTGCTATAAGCTCAAGGGATTCCTGCTTGGAAAGTGGGAATCCATCTGATACGGCAATGTTGTGATCATGGTCTGAACAGAAAAAGAGGAGTTGTTCGGTTTCGTTTTCCAGGTGAATGCGAATATCATGAAGAATCTGAGTGGGATCTACCAGGTCCGCAAAAAGGTTGCTTAGCGCCATAAGTGTTAGCTACCATACAAATTAGTTATATTTTCAAGCTCTTCCGGGAGGTCTTCAGCGAGTACCTTGTACTCCTCCAGGTTTTTCTGTACATGCTTTGAGAGTTCCTCGGGAAGGGGTGCCTGCTGTCCATCTTTTAAGGAAAAATTGACTTGATTCACTATATATTCAGCAATCTGCACTATGGCTGCTACTGATTTTTCAGGAAAATTTTTTGCCTGATTATGGTGGTCACGAATGGCCTCAGCAAGTGGTTGAGCTATTTGCCATTCCTGGACGAGCAGATATCCTATCTGGGTGTGGTCTGTGCCCAGTTTCTCCTGCTCAAGTTGTTCAATGGTCAGGCCGCCAGGTTCCAGGCTATTGATAATAGCTAAAAAATCTTCCCGGGCAGTTTCAAATAAAACGATCAGGCCTATGTCGTGCAATATTCCGGCAAGATAGGCATCATCACCGTTAATGGACAAGATCCGTTCAGCGATCATTTTACAGCAAATCCCCACTGCTGCACTGTGCGACCATAATCGCTTTGGCGAAAAGGTATGCGACGCTGCATCTGTATCGATCATGGACTGGATGGCATCAGTGACAGCCATGTTGTGGAGATTTTTCATGCCCAGCAAGGCGACGGCTCTGGAGATGGAGTCCACCTTGCGCGACATGCCAAAGTAGGAACTGTTTACCAGGGTGAGGAGCCGTGCCACCAATGCAGGGTCAAGCCGGATAACCTCTTCAAAATCCTGGAGGGTGGAGTCTTCGTCATTGATCATCTGGGCCAGTTTTGTGACAATATGCGGCAGAGTTTTAACTTTTTTAAACTGTTGTATATAGTGCTCTGCTTCATTCATGATGAGTCCTTAATATCAATGAAGCGTCAGGCCGAAATCAGTCACGGGCCTGTACTTCTGTGTTCTTCTCTACTTTTGACGTGTGACTGGTCACAGGGGCTTTAGATTTATGCTACCACTGTTTTTCGCTCTGCAAGAGGATGCGAAAAACAGTGGTCGTGCTAACATGAAGTGCCCGTGATCAGTTGCATCAGGCCTTGATTTCTTTTTTTGTTACCGCTTCAGCCTTAATGCGATCCAGCAACTCAGCGAGCACTGGCTTGATGTTTTCCCGTAAGTCACCGGCCACAAGAATAAACAACAGGTCATCACCAGGTTGAAATGTTCCAGAATGAGGCTCTATTATGACTTCATAAATCCCCTCTTTGTTCAGGTATTCCTGGCGCAGGTTCTCTATCTTCTGTTCATCCACAGTAACTTCCAGTGCAGTTACCTGCTCCCTGTCAGCACGGCTCCAGTTTCGTACCGTACCGTTATGGATAAGAACCATACCCACATTATCTGTGAAATCAGGTCGTTGCTTAAGTTCTTGGAGAGTTTTTGTAATATCCATAAATTGCCTTTTAAGATGGTCTTTTTTTAGAGTTGTTTTTAAGGATAAAAATCCGGCCTTTACCTGGCAGAATCAGCTTCTGGCCTAGCTGAATAAGTGCCACATTGTCCAGATTGTTGAGAGTTTTTATTTGTTTTACCGTGGTTTTATATTTTTTTGCAAGGGTGCTGAGCGAATCTCCTTTTTTTACCGTGTATGTTTTTGTTTCATATTCGCTTAAAACATACATTGATTTTTTCCATTTGTTCTTTTTCAGCAAGACCTGTTTTGTTGACGGAAGCTTCACCGTATAGCCTGCAGGAATTGGGCTGATTCCCTTTAACAGGGGGTGTTTAAGCGCTGGATTGAGGCGAGCAAAGGTTTGTTTTGAGATATTGAAAAAATTCCGCAGCAATAGGCTTGATGTATCTCCATGGAGGGTAAAAGGAGTTGTTTTTTCCGGTTGTGCTTTTTTAATATTTGGGTTGTGTTCCAGCTGTTTTGCCACCTTGCATGCAGCAAGAAATTCTGAATAAAAATTACGCGAGGCAAATTTAAAATACCCCTTTTGATAGTTCGCAAATATGGACGGGTAATTTTTACATTCCTTTACAGCCCTCATCATTCCATAGCGTCCGTAATTATAGGCTGTAATTGCTAGCGGCCAGTTTCCCAGTTGGGCATAGTTTTCTTTAAGGAGTTTTGCGGCGGCATGGGTAGAGGTGAATGGATCAAGCCGCTGGTCAATTTGTTCATTGATGGTCATAAAATTTCTGCCGGTAGAGCGGGTAAATTGCCACAACCCGAAAGCCCCGGCCTTGCTGTGTGCCTGGGGATTAAAGGATGACTCCACATGGGGCAGGTAAGCGAGCATTTCGGGGAGTCCATATTGTTTGAAAATTGTTTTGATTGTTCCAATATACTTCCCCGACCTGACCACCCCTTGCTCAAATCGATCCTTTTGGCCAATTTGAAGTCGTATGTTATCCCGCGCGGTTAAATAGGTGGTGTGTAGCTGTTTGGGGAAAAGAGCTGCAATTCGTTTTTCAGCCTTGGTCGTGGGGGGCTTTCCGTGACCCAATGCATACAGGATATTTTTTATTTGTTGCCTGGCAAGTTTTATCAATTTCTGGTTAATTCTGGCCGATCCTGGTGCTTCCCAGCTGACCAGCTCAATGACGGTGTAAATGATGTTCAGATTGTCTCGATCGTGAAGAATAGCTTGCCTGGAATGATACTGACCATAAACTTTTTCCCAGAATGCCACATTGGGCTGAATTATTTGATAGGCAGGAAAGGGTTCTTGTGCCAGCGAAGCGGACGGCGTACAAAATATCCAGAAAACCACAGATGTGGTAATGATAAACCTGTAAAAACAGGTGGTTCTGGTGATTTTGAGGCTTGAATAACGCATAAAATATGGCGAGTTAGCTGTGTTGATGGTTCTCAGTGTGACCTGCCTGTATATTGTGCAGCATGTTTTTTGTTCTGGGGTGTATAGTGGCGCTCTGTGACACAGAAGAAGGTTACAAAAGAGCTGCAGAAAGACCAGCAAGATGCCCACAAAGCAGCGTTGACAGGACACGAGACTTTACCAATATCTTATCAAACAATACGAACGATGTACAAACCAATAATAGGTACTCTGGGGTATATTCTTTCTCCTGACAGACAAGAGACATTGCTTATCCACCGCAATGCCCGTCAAGACGATCAGCACCTGGGCAAATATAATGGACTGGGTGGCAAGATGAAATCTGGCGAGGATGTCGTAACCTGCATGACTCGAGAGATTTATGAAGAATCGGGGTTACGCTGTACGGAAATGTCCTTGAGAGGAACCATAAACTGGACCGGCTTTGGTCCTAATGGTGAGGACTGGTTAGGCTTTATCTTTCTCATCACCAGCTTTAAAGGAAATGTGAAGAAAAGCAACGAAGAAGGTGATTTGGCCTGGCATCCCGTGGCAACCATATTCACCCTGCCCATGTGGGAGGGGGATCGTTATTTCCTCCCTCTGGTGTTTGATGGTGATCCCAGGCCATTTCATGGGTATATGCCTTATGATGGAGGCCGACCGCTTTCCTGGCAATATAGTCGGTTTTAGCCTTGTAGAAAAAAATAGCGTATAACTGAAGACTGCAAATAAAATTGCGAGAGCAAAAATATTGTCCCGTAAAAACCTTGCTTTGGTGTGGGCTCATCTGTATAGTTGGGCTCAGTCAAAATTATATAGATTTATAAAGACAATTTTTATTGTTTTTTTAAAAACTTAAACAAAGGCAGTGTTATGGAAAATAATGCGGAATTACATCGCTTGGAAGAACTGGTAGACCAATTACTGAAAAAATACACCGAGCTGAAAGGCGACTATCACGCTCTGGAGGAAATGTTGGCTGAGCGCGATACCGAATGTGCTGAATTGAAAGGCACCATTGAGAATTTGAACGATGAAAAAGCCTCTGTCAGCAGTCGTGTTTCCGGTCTTCTGGACAGAATCACCCAGTGGGAAGCTGAGCAGGCAGGTGATGATGCTCACAACGATGGGCAAGGCGGTATGCAGGGCTCTTTGTTTGAAAGTGATGAGCAACATCAAGAGCATAACGGCTAGCTGGTAAGTAGTACATGAAAGAGCGGCTCGTTCGTTTCAATCTTTTTGGTCAGGAGTTTGCTTTTTACAGTGACGCTCCTGATCCGGAAGTTGAGCAGTCTATACAACTTTTGCGTCAAGAACTTGAAGGAAGCGGAAAGAAGCATAACCGCAATGCCATACCATCGAGCAAGATGCTTGTTTTGGGCTGTTTACGACTTGCAGCCAAATGTGTTCAGCTTGAAAACGAGTTTGAACACTATCGTGAACGTCAGGATCAGTCCATAGGTCGGCTAGTACGGAAAATGTCGTCAGATATGGATTGAGCAAAAGAAATTCTTGTGTTGTTTGGTGTAGCGTTCTGCTATACTGCAAGCAACGAGACAGCCCCTGCTCTGTTGGTGATCATCGGAGTATTGAGCCAACTCTCATGATAAGGGTAGCTTGTGTTGATGGAAGATGGGAAACTGCACTGATTCCCTGAGGTCGTCACTTGGCATCGCCCACCTATACTAATAGGTTTAATCATTTCGTTGACACGGCAGCGTGGGGGTTTTTAACATATGTCGGCAGGTAAAGCCTGTTCGTTATCTTCCGATGAGCGCATTGGGATGGAAGATCGTGCCGTAATAGATGATAGTTGAGCCTGTAATGTAAGAGAACTCTGATGAGATCAGATTTATCATAGATGTGAGAGCGTTGTTGAACCTTTAAAAGATATTGTAAAACAGATATTTCACATTCTCTCGTCATAAGTAATTCCAGTATAAACAGGGAGTGTCTTCTTTTCAGTAGACAGTACTTCCCGTCATTACCTGGGTTGGTTGTACCCCTCTACGCAGCAACTGCTGTCTCACGCCTTTCTTTCCCCCTTGATACCTCAGGATGGTTCGCGTTGTCGTATAAGCGTATAGAACCGTAAAATATATAGGGAATAACATGGAACTGAATGCAATGACCATGCTGCTTGCGGTGGTTAATTTAATCGCGGGGCTTGGGATAGGAATATATTTACGCAAGAGGCTGGTTGAGGGAAATCAGGAGAATTTGGCCTCTCAGGGAAGGCAAATTATTGAGAATGCCATTGGCGAGGCAGAGCAGATCAAAAAAGAAGCCCTGCTCCTGGCCAAAGAGGACGCCCTTCAGGTAAAGCAGGAAGCTGAACGGGAAATTAAGATCAGCCGTAATGAGTTGAAAGATGACCAGCGCCGGTTAAACAGAAAGTTTGACGAGGTGGAGAAGGACTCGCAACAGCTGGAAGAGCGTCAGGCTGAAATGCGTAAGAGAGAAAAACAACTTACTTACGCTGAGCACAAGGTTGCCGAGCAAAAGCAGAAGTACGAAACGCTGGTTGATGAACACCGCTATAAGCTTGAGCAGATAGCCGGGATAGACCGTGATGAGGCCAAAGTACAGCTCATGCAGTCCATTGAAAGTGAAGCACGGATGGATTGTGCCAAGCGTTTATCCCGCATCGAAAATGAGATGAAGATGGAGGCTGACCGCAAGGGGAAAAATATCCTGGCTCTTGCCATTGCCCGCTATGCAGGTGATTATGTCGCTGATAAAACGGTTTCCATGGTGCCGCTTCCCAACGATGATATGAAGGGGCGCATCATTGGCCGTGAAGGGCGTAACATTCGTGCCATTGAAGCTGCTACCGGTATTGATATTATCATTGATGATACCCCTGAGGCGGTTATTTTATCAGGGTTTAATCCTATTCGTAGAGAAATTGCGCGATTAGCCCTTGAACAGTTGATCACGGATGGTCGGATTCATCCAGCCAGGATTGAAGAGGTTGTTCAGAAGGTTACTGAAGAGCTTGAGATTGAGATTCGCGAAGCTGGTGAGCAGGCCACTTTTGATGTGGGTGCCCATGGCATGCATGTGGATCTGATCAACCTTATCGGGCGGTTGAAATACCGTACCAGCTATGGACAGAACATCCTCCTCCACTCCCTGGAGGTGGCGTTTCTCTGCGGTGTTATGGCAGCCGAGTTGGGACTTGATGTGAAAAAAGCAAAACGTGCTGGTTTGCTCCATGATATCGGCAAGGCAGTGGACCACGAAGTGGAAGGGTCCCATGCGATCATTGGGCGGGATCTGGCGAAAAAATATGGCGAGGCCGATGATATCGTTTACTCAATTGGGGCTCATCATGAAGATCAGCCGCCTAAAAGCGTCCTTGATGTATTGGTTCAGTCAGCAGATGCCCTGTCCGGTGCCCGTCCTGGAGCACGTAAAGAGATGTTGCAGAGTTACGTTAAACGACTGGAAGACCTGGAAAATATCGCGAACCGTTTTGACGGGGTGGAGAAATCCTATGCGATTCAGGCCGGACGTGAACTGCGTATCATTGTCAACAGTCAAAACGTAAAAGATGATGAAGCAACGCTCATGAGCCGTGATATTGCCAAGGAGATTGAGGAGCAGTTGACCTATCCCGGGCAGATTCGGGTAACTGTTATTCGGGAAACCAGGGCAGTGGAGTTTGCCAAGTAGCTGCTGGTAACAGGTACAGCACAAAAGAAAAAAGCGGCACTCCCTGGAGGGGTGCCGTTTTTCTCCTTATTCGCCTGGCGGGCAAGGAAGGCAACGCGTGATGGAGCTTAGAGTTTAATGGGGAGCTGATTCTGCAGCGGCAGCTTGCTGTTCTTTTTGGCAATCGCTGCAGATTCCAGTAAACTCCACATGGTGACCAATGATGTGATAAGCGCTTGCCTCTGCGGCTTCCTGCATAAGATCGCCTATTACCGGTACATCAATATCATCAACCCTGCCGCACTGTGAGCAGCGGATGTGGTAATGATCCTCGGTTGTCGCGTCAAAACGTTTTTGGGAGCCACCAACCTCAATTTTGAGTATCATCCCATTTTCAGCCATGAGTTCCAGATTCCTATACACGGTGCCCAAACCGATTCGCGGGAGACGCTGGCGTACCAGGTCGTAGAGTTCGCTGGCTGTGGGATGGGTTTTAACCTTACTTAACTCTTCTAAAATCACTTGCCTTTGGGTGGTCAAGCGAAGCATTGGTTGCGGTACATTCATTGTTTTTGTGTTGTTTTCAATTAATGAGAGAACGATTTTCGTGTCATTCTATACAGCGTTGCTTCTTTTTTCAATATTCAAATGATGGATAACAATGTATCCGCAAGGAATAAAGGGCGGTTAACTGTCGGTGGACTGGATATCTGGCCGCCTCTATTTTTAGCGCCCATGGCAGGGCTGACCCACTCAGCACTTCGTACCACCATTCTTTCTTTTGGTGGCGTTGGGTTATTGAGTACAGAAATGCTGGCAGCTTGGCGTCTGCCCAAAGAAAATGCTGACTCCTCACCGTTTTTGGTGAAAACCAGTGCAGAAAAACCGCTTTCCTATCAACTGTTACTCAGTAAGGTTGACATGGTAGAGCCCGCAATAGCAGCTTTAGAGCGCCTTGGTGCCGATGCCATTGATATTAACCTGGGATGTCCTGCCCCAATGATTCGCAAGGCTGGAGGCGGTAGTGTACTGGCGGCAAACCACGTACTTGTTCGTGACATTATCCGCCAGGCAAGAAAGCTTACCAGGTTGCCTTTAACTGCCAAAATTCGCCTGGGCAAAGAGCTGAAGGAAGAGGATATGGTAGGCTTTGGGCTCCTCTTGCAGGACGAAGGTGTTGATTTACTCACTGTCCATGCCCGGCTGGAAAAAGAGGCTTTTTGCAGGAAGCCTCGCTGGGGGTGGATTCGCCCAATACAACATAACTTGTCCATTCCGGTGATCGCCAATGGTGGTATTGATTCTGTTGCAACCGCTGTAAGATGTCTGGAAGAAAGTGGTGCTGACGGGCTCATGATTGGCAGAGCTGCTGCCAGTAAACCCTGGCTGTTTGCTGAGATTGCCAGCGCCCTTTTTGATGATCAAGGGGGGAGCGTTCCTGTGGTCTGTTTACCCCAGGTATATTACCAATTTGTGGACAGCTTGTTTGAGCGATTCAGGCCAGAGCGAAGGCTGGGACGGTTCAAAGAGTTTACCCACTATTTTGCCACCAACTATACCTTTGGACACCATCTGGCAACCAGGGTTCAGTCAAGTGCGTCCATGGGGGATGCATTGGAAAGGGCTGAGCAGTTTTTCACCAGAAGCGATCCCGATGGATTTGCAGCATTGCCAGATCGTTTTAAAAAGCATGTTACTTCCTGGTCAGCGGGTTAAAATAACCAAAACCCAGGTGGGGGTGGTGTTCCTTTAACAGACGCAGCCAGTTCTGGATGCCAAGTGGCTCTTCACTTGGATTATGCTCAATAACATCAAGATACTCTTCAGGGTCCATATTCAGGTTTCTGAGTTGAATAAAATCAGGTTTGCATTCATCCACCAGCTGTGAAAGGGCGGCATATTCCTCTGGATCATCTGTCACCCCTGGAAAGATAAAATAATTAAGTGAGACATGACGGTGGTGTTGTTTCATCACCTTGATGGACTCTTTCACCGCTGCAAGCGTAAAGCCTTTGGGGCGATAATAGAGCGTGTGTTTATCCAGCCTGGCACTGTTCATGGAAATTCGAATGGAGTCCAGTCCTGCCAGAGCAAGCCGTTCAACAGCACGAGGAAGACTGCCGTTGGTGTTCAGGTTGATGGTGCCTTTAGCTGTTTTTTGCCGGATGAGTTGTATTGCCCGCTCCATGGTATCAGCCTGAAGCAGAGGCTCACCCTCGCATCCCTGCCCAAAGCTGACAATGGGCAGCGGTGCGGTTTCCAAATGCTCAACCGCAATTTCTGCCAACTCTTTTGGGCTGGGAATAAAGTTTAGGCGATCCTGGGTGGAAGCACATTCTCCAGATTCCTGGAGCGAGATACAGCCGGCACACTGTGCATTACATATGGGGGAGCAGGGCAGTGGGGCTTCCCAGCGATTGAGAAAATAATTTCGTGCAGCAGGGCAGCAGTAGGTCAGACAGCATTTGCCTAAATGCTGAATGAGGCGATTTTTAGGGTGCTGCTGGAGTTTTTTTCGAGTTCTGCTGTTAATCAGTTCCTGGTCAAATTGAGCGAAATCCTGGCGAGAATCGTCATCACTGCGAAATCCAGTCACCCAGAAACGGTTATCATACCATCCCACTGCGGTGTAGGCAAAAAGGGGCAAAACTGGATTACGAGGCGTTTGCGTAATATATGCTGTGGTGGATATAGAGGTATAGGCAGGAGCCATAAAGGCAGCAACCGCTGAAATGGTACCAGTACCGCCATAGGGATCAGCATCAAGCAGGGCTGGTTCGTTGCTTCCAGCTTCTATCCCCACAGGCAGCCTGGCTGGTAGAGTGAACAGCTCGCTGCCAGGAGGCAGTTCAATCAGATCCTCAAGTTCGGGAGCATAAAATTTCCCTGCGGATTGGGCTGCCATAAGCAACCCGTCATATTCCTCAATTTCACCTTTTTGGTTGGCAAAAACAAGCGATGGTATCTGGTCCGGGTGTTCAGTCCCCATTACCGTTCCTTAACGGGGACGAATTGCCTGGAGGATAGAATCAACGGCCCGGTAGACATCAAGATCGTCACCAAAAACATCTTGAATATTAGGATGATCAATCAAATCCTCAATCACATGTTGCGTGATGAACAGGCTGGCAATATTGGGGTCCTGGGTGAGATTGCGAATGGGGGCGATTTTATAGCGCATTTCAAATTCTTCCAGATCACCCATGGTACGAAGTTGGTTTTCAATGCTTTCCTGAATCGCCACATTGTTATTGGTTTCAATGATATGTTGATCAAGCAGCCGTTGGACGAGAGCAACAGCGAGTTCTTTGCAGTTTTCACGTGCCTTTTTTAAAATAAATAACCGCTCCCTGTCTCGTTTACGATCAATGGCGTCAATGGTTTTATTGGTAGAATTACTGGGATTAATGTGGCGTGCCATAGGTATGCTCCTCTTGTGCCCTTTACCCGAAAGTGTTGGCGGAATGGGAACAATGCTTTTCTCATCTTTTGCCTGATATTGACCAACAATTTCCTGGCGATCATAAAAATGCTTGTACCTCAGAATGTAGATAGGCTGGTTTGGATTTGCAAGTGAATTTCTTTTCTTGGAAAAAAATGTTGTATTACTTTGTGGGTTGAGTAAAATCAAACCATCAAATTGTCCTGAATTTTTACTCAAGTGTTAATAGATTTGTTACGGAGGTGCATTATGCATATCAATAAATCTCTATGTTTGGCCTTTGTTATGGCGTTGTTCGTGGGGATCAGTCTCAGTGGTTGTGGAGAAAAAGCACCTGCTGAAGCAACTGTAGCGCCTGCAGATGGGCTGGGACCGGCTGAGTCGCTTGAAACCCAGGAGTCTGAAATTATGGAAGGCCGTACTTCGGGGCCAATGCTGCCAGTATATTTTGATTTTGATCAGTCTGGCATCGTTGGAGAGCAGGTGCAGCGTATAGAAGGAAACGGTGCATTTCTTACCAAGAATCCGAATATCATGGTGCGCATTGAAGGGAACTGTGACCCACGGGGAACCAGAGAATATAACCTGGCTTTAGGTGAACGTCGGGCACTGAGTGCAAAAAAATATCTGGTAAACCTTGGTGTGGCTGCTGACAGATTAACCACCATCAGTTGGGGTGAAGAAAAGCTGTTGCTGTTTGGCCACGATGAGATTTCCTGGGCACAAAACCGTCGAGCAGACTTTGTTATAACCAAATAAACTGGCCGTTATTTAGAGGATAAAGCCGGGCAGGGAAATGTTCCCCGCCCGGTTTTTTTTGTTATCTCCATGCTGATTAATGAGAAAAAGGGAAAGTTATGCAAAAGCAAATGATCGTTGTTGGTAGTGTTGTTGTTTTTCTTCTCAGTCTGTTGTGCACAGCTACAATGGCTGCTGAAATGAAAATCGGTGTTATTAATATGCAAAAAGTTCTTGCCAGCTCGAATGCTGGAAAAAAAGCCCAGGGTATCGTGCAGAAAAAAGGGGAAGAACTCCAGGCAGGGTTAAAAAAAGTTGAGGAAGAACTGATCGCTCTTGAAAAAGAGATCAAGAAAAAGCAATCTGCCTGGAATGATGAAATGCTCCAGAAAAAAGGCGTTGAATTTCAGAAAAAGAGAAGGGATCTGGCAATTAAGAAGGAAGATGCCAATCTGGAGCTGAAGAATTTGCGTGATAAACATGTGGGACCAATTCTGAAAAAATTGAGCGAAGTGGTGAAGAAGGTGGCTCAAGATGGGGGCTATACCCTGGTGCTTCCGCACAATGTAACCTTTTATGCTGATGATTCAATTGATCTCACCCAAACCGTTACCAAAGCGTTAAACAAGGCCACCAAATAACTTCTATGGCTGGTGGTTTACATGAGCTGATCAACACCTTCGGCAAAACCCGGGTGTTGGTGGTCGGCGATATCATTATTGATCATTTTGTGTGGGGATCGGTGACCCGGATTTCACCTGAAGCACCGGTCCCTGTGGTCAATGTGCAGAAGGAAGAGCTCTTGCTTGGGGGCAGCGCCAATGTGCTCCGCAATATTTCTTCCTTAGGGGGAAATGGTGCCCTGTGCGGGTTGATTGGCAGTGACTCCATGGGTGAGGAGATCAAGCAGCAGGTTCAAGAGCTTGGTGCCTCAAGGGAAGGGCTCATTTGCGGGAAACGACCTACCACGGTGAAGACCAGGGTTGTTGCTCAGGGCCAGCAGGTGGTGCGCTTTGATCGCGAGCAGACTGGCGAACCTTCCCGGCAAACCTTTGCCAGATTTGTTGATTTCCTGGAAACCCATGTGGCAACCTTTGATGCTGTGATGGTTTCCGATTACGCCAAAGGCGTGGTCAACGAACAGCTCATGATCAAACTGCGCAGCGTCTTGAAGGAGGTTTCCTGCTCCACCGGGAAAAGGATTCCCCTGATTGTTGATCCCAAACCAGCTAATATGCACTGTTTTGTCGGGGCCACGATTATCACCCCAAATCATCATGAGGCTGGATTGATGAGCGGGATAACCATTACCGATGAGCAGACCCTTCATGCAGCAGCGCATCAGATTCTTGATGATATAGGTTGTGAAGCTGTCTTGATCACCCGAGGTGAATCCGGCATGGCACTTTTTCATCAGGATCAGCCCATGGTGGCCATCCCGACCATGGCGAAGGAAGTGTATGATGTCACCGGAGCTGGTGATACTGTTGCGGCAACGTTGGCCCTGGGCCTTGCTGCAGGGTGTGATATGAGAGATGCTGCAGTGCTTGCCAATTACGCAGCCGGAATTGTGGTTGGCAAGGTGGGAACGGCCTGCGTGTCTGCTGGGGAATTAAAAGAAGCCTTGCCAGCAGAACTTCTATAAAATTATGCGTTAGGAATCGAAGAGCAATGCCGCAAAGTATGACAGGATTTGGTCGGGGCGAGGCAACTGCTGAAGGGCGGACCTGGGTTGCTGAAATTCGTACGGTTAATCACCGTTTTTTAGATCAACGGGTGGTTATTCCACGTTCCTTTGGCTCTGTTGAAGAGGCTGTCAAAAAGCAGGTAGCCACGCGAATGGATCGGGGCCGGGTGGACATTACCCTCTCTGTCCAGGGGCAGGTGGCCTCTAAACCACGGCTCACTGTTGATGAGGATGTTGCTGGTCAATATTATGGGTGCCTGCAACACCTTATTGAGACCTATGAGCTTAAGGGGGGGGTGACGCTTTCAGACATGCTGACCCAGCGTGATATCATTAACCTGGAAGAGCACAACCCTGATTTGGAAGCGGAATGGGAACTCATTGCAGCCGCCCTTGATGAGGCGCTCACAGAGTGCGATACCATGCGCTCACAGGAAGGCGCTGCACTCAAAGTAGAACTGCTGACGCGTCTGGATAGATTTGCAGGGATTGTTGCAAGCATTGAGAGCAACGCTCCTGAAATTCTTGCTCAACGGCATGAAGAGCTCAAAACAAAACTTTTCAACCTGCTTGATGGCATCCAGCTTGATGAGGCTCGCCTTGCTCAGGAGGCAGCTATATTGGCTGATAAGTGTGATATTACTGAAGAGGTGGTCAGGCTTGGGAGTCACATAGAGCAGTTCAAGGCATTTCTAGACAGTGATGAACCGGTTGGTCGTCGGCTGGATTTCTTACTCCAGGAATTTTTGCGTGAGGTTAATACCCTGGCCTCGAAAATATCCAATGCTTCAGTGGCTCACCTGGGAGTAGAAATGAAAAATGAGATTGAAAAATTGCGCGAGCAGGTACAGAATTTAGAATAATTCCAGCTGGGAATAGGTACAGGAAATGTGATGGATAGTATTCGCCTTGTAAATATCGGCTTTGGAAATGCAGTTAAAATCAGCCGTATTCTTGCAGTTGTGAACCCTGGTTCTTCGCCAATTCGTAAGCTTAAAGACGAGGCTCGAATGGACAAAAAGCTCATTGATGTGACTGAAGGCCGCCGCACCAGAGCGATTATTGTGCTTGACTCGGGCCACCTTGTCCTCTCTTCGGTGCAGCCGGAAACCATCAACCAGCGCCTGGCCGCATTGGATTCTGAAGAAAAAGATCCTGTCCTTCGCCTGGATCGAAAAATGAAAGGGGAAGAGCATGAGTAAGGGACTCTTATTTGTTATTTCAGCTCCTTCCGGCTGCGGTAAAACCACCATTTTGCGTCAGGTGATGGCAAACCTCCCGCACCTGGTTTTTTCTGTATCACATACAACTCGTGTTCCGAGAAAGGGTGAGGAACATGGAACCCATTATTATTTTGTATCACCAGAGGCGTTTGTTCAGCTTCGTGATGGGGCGTCCACAGGGTTTCTTGAGTGGGCAGAGGTCCATGGAAATTATTATGGAACAAGCTCTGCAGAAGTTGAACGGTTAACCAGTGCTGGCAATGATGTCATTTTAGATATTGATGTCCAGGGTGCCAGGCAGGTGATGGAAAAAGCAAACCCGGTCACTGTATTTATTGCCCCGCCTGATATGAACGAGCTTGAACGACGGCTTCGCGGGCGTGGCTCAGAAGATGAGCCAGCCATTGCCCTGCGAATGAAGAATGCAGAGGAGGAGATGGCCGCAGCAGACAATTACGAGTATCTGATTGTCAATGATGTCCTTGAAGATGCGATCAGCGCATTGGAAGCCATCATTGTCGCTGAGCGGTGTCGCCAGCGTTAGTCCTTCGTTTTTATGGCAAAGCAGAAAAAAAATAAAGCCATTCCTTTGCAACCTCGCCCTGAGGCTACCCCGGAAGAACGTGACCTGATCTGGGGGATCAATGCCGTCCATGAAGCGCTTGCACAGCAGCCGAAAAGCGTTGTGGAAGTAACCATCCAAAAAGGGAAATCCAACCCACGTATCCAGGCAATCGTTGCACTTGCCAGATTACATAACACCAAGCTTCGGTTTGTTGCTCCTGCTGGTTTTCGGCTGCCCAAAAGTATCCCCCATCAAGGGGTGCTTGCAAAAAGAGCTGCTGTCCCGCTGCATACTCTTGATGATCTCGTTAAAGATGCCCTTGGAAATGGTGCTCAGAGTGGAAAAAAGCTGTTAGTGCTTGATTCGATTCAGGACCCTGGAAATCTGGGCTCGATTCTTCGCACAGCACTGGCTGCCGGGTTTAATCATGTTGTGATGACCAGGGAGCGCAGTGCGCCGCTGGGTGGAACCGTTGCCAGGACCTCTGCTGGAGCAGTCTCACACCTCCATATCTGTCAGGCAACCAACCTGGCTGCTGCTTTGGAGTTCATCAAGGAGGCAGGTTTTTGGGTTTACGGCGCTGTGGTGGCCGGAGAGGGGGTGGATTCACTCTATGAGACCGACCTCACCGGAGCAGTATGCGTGGTTATTGGCAGCGAGGGAAAGGGGATCAGGCCACTGGTCCAGAAAAAATGCGATCACCTGGTGACCATCCCAATGGAATCAACATTTAATTCGTTGAATGCTGCTGTGGCTGCCGGGGTGTTCATGTTTGAGGTGGGCCGCCAGCAAGGCAGTATAAAAAAGTGCTAAAACAGCACAGGCCCTCATACGCTATGTCATGAGGGCCTGTGGGTAACAACAGCTTGATGTCAGCTATTTTTTCTTCCTCATTTGTGCCTTAAGTAAATCTCCCAGGGTTCCCATGGATTGATTTACACTCTCTTTAGGAGGTGGAACAAACCGCTCTTCTTCCTGCTCAGCTTTTTCTTTACGCTGATAATCATCGGGTACTAAGGAAATGCGCTGCTTTTCCTGATCTACTCCATCAATGGTTACTGTCAGTTCCTGGCCTGCTTCAAGTACCTCTCTGGGGTGATGAATTTTTCGTCCTCCACCAATTTTTGAGATATGGAGCAAGCCATCAATCCCCGCTTCCAGGGTGACAAAAGCACCAAACTGGGCAAGCCTTGATATAATCCCTTTATGCGTGCTGCCAACAGGATACCTGTCACTCACACTGTCCCAAGGGTTGGGTGTGGTTTCCCGTAAGCTCAAGGAGATTTTGTCGTTGTCCCAATCCAGCCGCTTAATGGCAACTTCCACCTGCTGACCGATATAGACAACATCTTCCACCTTTTCTGTCTGCCCCCAGGCCAGCTCTGAAACCGGGATCAAGCCATCAACCCCTCCAATATCAACAAAGGCACCAAACTCTCTGATGGACATAACCGTGCCGGAAACCTGCATACCCTCTTCCAGGGTTTCCATGAGTTGCTCACGGGCAAGCATCCGTTGTTCTTCAAGCAGAGCGCGGGCAGAGAGGATAATGTTGCGCCCTCGGTTACCAAACTCAATGATTTTAAAGGAAAGCGTTTTTTCCAAAAAATCTTCAGGATTTTCAACCCGCCTGATATCCATCTGTGAATAGGGACAGAACCCGCGTTGCCCTGCAACAGAGACGGCAAAACCGCCTTTGATCTCTTCAGTAACCTTACCCTCCACAGGAATACCAGCATGAAAAGCGTCTTCCAGTTCCTGTGACGAAGAATGACCAGAGCCAAGTCGGGTGGTGAAGGTCATCTCTCCCCCCTTTGAGGAGAGGAAAAACACCTCAACTGTGTCGCCGACTTGAACGGCAAGTTCGCCTTCTTCATTACGCAGCTCTTCAGCGTTGAGAATGCCCTCACTCTTTACTCCCACATCAAGAAAGATGCTTTCCCCTGCTATGGCGGCTATCTGGGCTTGCACCCGGTCGCCAGGATGCAGCTGCTTTTTTGCGGTTGGTTTGTCCTGAAAAAGGTCTGAAAATTTTTCGTCACTCATGGTTTTACTCAGTTGGTTGTTGTAACTCGTTTTGAATAATCGTTTGATTAGAGGGGGTAGATGAAAGAACCATCTGATGAATGGTTGGGGAAAATTGGGCCTCAAAATCCATGGGAGTTCCCACGGTTATACGTTCTACGGATGTATCTGCAGTGTTAAAGATCAAAAATCCCGGGGCCACTTCTTTTCCCAGCAAATCACCAGGGTTCAGCAAGAGGCAGCCATTCATATATTGTGTTTCACAGATATGGTTATGCCCATAGCAGATCACATCAAACTCACCTGTTTTGGCAATGCTGTGGGCAAGCTCGGGGTAATGATGAAAGGCGATTTTTAAGCCATCAACCGTGATGAAACCAAAAATCCCGTGGTGATGAATATTCTCCAGTTCTTTTGATCGCGATGAAACCAGATGCTGATCACCAGCGTTATTCCCATAAATGAGATGGACCTGCCCCTTAAACCGCGAAAGATGCTTCAGCATAAAAGGAGAGATCAGGTCCCCGCAATGGATGAGTATTTCTACCCCAGCCTGATGCAGATAATCAATTGCCCGGTGGAGATGAAGGACTTGATCGTGACTGTCTGACAATATGGCAATACGCATAGACGAGGAGAACGTGAAGTTTTGATAATCAGTAAGCTGTAATGTGTAAAAACAACACTCTTTACCTTGATCAACAGGAGTGATCAATACCTTTTTCTCGTTTGGCTGGTTTATCTTGGTTTAGTGTCCTGTGGAGAGCTGCCGTGGAAAGATGAAGTGGTCGTGATCCGTTACCCTTTTACTGTTGGATGATTTCCGTATCTTCTGGAATATCGATGTGGGTTACCTGGAATAGCTGTTTTTCATTTGGTGGTGCTGTCGTGTCTGTTTTGATATTGGTAAGCACAAGGGTTGTTTTCGAGTCGAAGTGATCGAGCAAGACAAGCTTGTGGATGAGAAAATCAGCAGAATACCAGATACGAATCTGCTGCAGTTGCGGGTGCGGTTCTTTTGGCGTCAACAACATGGTCTGCCATGGATGTTCTGGCGCTGACAACTGCGAATCAGCCTCTGGTACACTAACAGTGAAGGTATCCATGATATCTGTTGTGCCGGAAAAAAGAGCTAGCGTGATATCGCTGGTACTTTGGTCAACTGGTGTAATGATGAGCTGTTTGTCCTCTTCTGTATAGATAGAGAGTTTTTGCCCTGTATTGACAATAATCTGTCGTGCAGGGTGCATGTAATCCCAGCGCATGACTATTTGTTCTGATGCTGCTGGTCGTAAAAAACTTCCCTTGCCTGCGCCCTCCCTGATCCTTGAGCCTGTGGTTGTTTGTTGTTTGAAATCAAAGTGTAACTGGTAAATACTTTTGTACAGTTCTTTAATTTGAGCTGCCTGCTCCTTGCCAGCTGTCTCTGTTGCTGAAACTGTAGAGAAACTTGAAAGAATGCAGAGAAGGAAAAAAAAGGCGAGCTGGGGGAATGCTGTAAGAGATCTATACATAATTTTTTCCAGTAAAACTGATGTATCGTAACCAGTCACGGGGGCAACAAAGACTCTTTTGAGCAGGTAAGCAAACGGAGTAAGACTCCGTGTACAGGAGTATGCGGGAAAGAGTGATTGTGCACAGATGAAGTGCCGGTGATCAGTTACGATTTATCACGTTGTCTCATAGGTGGCGTGAGATCAGAAACAACACCGTCATCGGTGAAGGCAATAGATGAAAGAAAGGATATGAATTCTGCAAAAGGGATACGCCCTTTCTTAAGCAATTAAAAGAAAGGGCGTTGCAAGAACATTATTTTTTCTTGGTACGTGCTTCAATCGCTTTACGCAGGTTTGCAGGGAGCCCACGTTCTTTACCTG
>PDWI01001022.1_pt1 | contig 45375 bp, 42 predicted proteins | sample 1430891 | NCBI WGS metagenome assembly PDWI01 (sample SAMN01162508, study PRJNA174530) | Oral metagenome, whole genome shotgun sequencing project. | biome: Marine environment; feature: Marine mammal; material: Swab sample of the gingival sulcus; isolation source: swab sample of gingival sulcus...
TACCATAAGCATTTATTCTCGGATTATTTTTACTTACTCGCTTACCACCGAATAATGCCGTTTCGCCTTTATCACCTGTCTTAGTATAAATTTTCATTTCAATTTAAAATTTTAATATTCTTTTCTAACTTTTTTTCACCGATGAAAACATTTTTGAGTACTTTATTTTTGCCCGAAAGTTTTTTATCTAGAACGGCAAGTCCTTTCTTTTTGTTCCCATCAACATTATTAATTATTGTCGTAATTTCGCCAATAATTTCATTATCGGAATTATAAATATTAATTTGAGAATTCAATTTTTCTTCAGCTTCAATTTCAATCAACTTTAGCTCATTCTGCACTTTATTATTAGTATCTAACCTTGTAATAACTTCTTGACCAATGTAACAACTTTTTGTAAAACTTACTTCGTTTATTAAACCAATCTCGTAAGGATTGTATTTGTCATTTATCTCATTTGGAAATTTGGGCATCATATTGATTGTTCGGTAATAATCAAATGCTTTTTCTCCAATCATCTCAAGATCAAAAACACTTTTATGACTTAACAAATAATCAATCAATTTTTCAGAATTATCAGAACTACTTATTATCCAATAAAAAGTTTCTCCGCTTGCAGCTTTCTTTTTAAGAAGAAAACTTTTTGTATCATCAACTTCTATTTTGTGAAGTTGATTATTATCAAGATCGTCAACTTCCGTTCCGCAAATCAAAGTTAAATACGATTCAGCTTGCGGTCCGATAATGTCAAGGATAATATTTTCTTGAGTTCTATTTTCAATTTTTACATCTTCAGTGATAATATATTTTTCTATCCAATGTTTAAGCAGTTTATCGTTTCTTTTGCTTCCTGCAAGAAAATAATAATCGTTAAACTTAAGAAACAGAGTTCTATCAATTAGCTTTCCTCTTTCATTGGTAAAAAGCGTAGGCACATAGTGCATCGATTCAATCTTCGAGATGTCGTTTGTACAAATTCTTTGCAAAAATTCTACAACCTCTTTTCCATTAAGCTGTAAAATAGCAGATTCGGATCTGTTATAAATTCCTACGCCATATTTCACCGAATTAATTTCATCATTCAAATTAGTATAAATTTTAACTAATTTGTTATCACTTAAAACTAAATCAGAATATTTGTTTTGAAAGTAAACTAATGTTTTATCCAATTATTGAACCTCTAAGTTTATTGTTAATTAAATCTTGGAAAATTCATCAAAAAAGTATGCCGAGCTTTTGGTTCCGAGTTTAAAGCTCTTTAAGCTAAAGTGTTCATTCGGTGAATGAATATTATCCGAGTCCAACCCTAAGCCCATTAAAATTGCGGGAGCTTTTAATTGATTAACAAATTCAACAACTATTGGAATAGAACCACCTTCTCTCGTATAAACCGTTTCCTTACCGAAAGCTTTTGTTGTTGCCCTCGAGGCTGCTTTTATTGCTGGATCTTCCAAAGGAATTACTACAGGAGAACCGCCGTGCATTTCAGTTATTTTAACTTTAACACTTTTAGGGACTAATGATTTTACATAATTTTTAAATTCTCTTCCAATAGTTTTTGGATCTTGATCTGGAACCAATCTCATACTAATTTTAGCTGTTGCTTTTGAAGGAAGAACTGTTTTTGCTCCTTCTTCCGTAAAGCCTCCGTATATTCCGTTACAATCTAATGTTGGTCTTCCCCACAATCGTTCTAATGTGTTATAACCTTTTTCGCCTTGTAATTCTTTTACGCCGAGTTCTTTAGCATATTTTTTTTCTGAGAAGTTTAATTTTTTAATATTTTCTCTTTCTTTTTTAGTAAAAGGTTTTACATTTTTATAAAAGTTAGGAATTGTAATTTTTCCGTTTTTATCTTGAAGTTTGCTAATCAATTTTGCGAGCTCATTTATTGGATTTGCTACAGAACCACCAAAACTTCCGGAATGTAAATCTCTATTTGGACCCGTTAGTTCAACTTCAAGATAAGCAAGCCCTTTCAAACCATAATTTATTGTAGGAATCCCTTTAGCGTATAGACTTGTATCGGAAATCAAAACAGCATCACATTTTAATAATTTTTTATTTTTCTTTAAGAATTTTTCTAAGTTCGGACTACCAATTTCTTCTTCACCTTCAATCAAAAATTTAACATTTACAGGTAGTTCGCCATGGGTTTTAATAAAAGCTTCTACACTTTTTATGTGAACAAAATTTTGTCCTTTGTTATCGTTTGCACCTCTTGCATAAATATTTTCACCTTTAATAACAGGCTCAAAAGGTTTAGTGTCCCATAATTCCAAAGGATCAACAGGCTGCACGTCATAATGTCCGTAAATTAAAACAGTAGGCTTACCTTTAGCTTTCATCCATTCACCGTAAACCATCGGATGACCTTCAGTAGAAATAATTTTTGTTTTTTCCATTCCGGCTTCTTTTAATTTTTTAGCAACAAACTCAGCACAAGTTTTCATATCGCCTTTGTGCGAACTTGTTGTAGAAATACTTGGGATTTTTAGATATTCAATTAGCTCGGAAATATAATTATCATAATTCGAATCGATGTAGTTTATTACTTTTTCCACTTTATCATCCTCATTTTATTATAAATTTATTTTAAATATTAAAAATAAATAATAATATTAACTTAATGAAATATTCATTTTTTTTGAATTATAACTTTATTGAAAAAATTTTTCATTAATTTTAGTTCAAGAATTTTTTAATTATTTATGATTTTATTCAGATATATTACACGAAACTTATTTTTACCATTTATTTTTTCTCTCTTTACATTGATGTCTGTTTTTCTTTTACAGTTTTTAATGAAGATTGCTGATAGATTAATTGGTAAAGGATTAAGCTTTACAGTTATTGCAAAATTAATAATTTACAGTTTAAGTTGGATGTTTGTGCTTGCAGTACCAATGGCTGTTTTGGTTGCCACTCTTATGGCTTTTGGAACATTAGCTCAGAACAACGAAATTGCAATTTTAAAATCTGCCGGAGTAAACCTCTATAAAATGATGATACCTCCTTTACTCGGAAGTATCTTAATTGCTGTACTTTTGGTTCAGTTTAATAATCATGTTTATCCTGAAGCCAATCATGCGTTACGAGTTTTAACTCAAGATATCTCCAATCAAAAACCAACGCTCTCTTTAACTCCCGGAGTTTTTTCTCAAGACATCCCAAAATATTCTCTATTAGCGAGAAAAATTGATCCGAATACAAATGTAATGACGGATTTGGTTATTTACGATCATTCCAACTTTCAAGATATAAATGTTGTAACTGCCAAACGTGGTGAAATTTATTTTTCAAACGACAGACAAAAATTAATTCTGAATTTGTTCGATGGCGAAATACATACTTCAAAAACAACAGATTATCAATCTTATAGAAAATTGGAATTTAAGAATCATACAATAGCAATGGACGCTGATCAATTTTCTTTGCAAGAATCTTCTCTCGGAGGCAGAAGAGGCGATAGAGAACTTGGTGCCCCTGCAATTTTAATCTTAGCCGATAGTATTCAAAATTTAAGAGATTTAGATGTAAACAGACTCAATAATAGAATTGCATTAAATTTTTTATCGGATTCTGTAAACTCATCTAACATAAAAGAAACTAATACAGATGAAAAAATTATTTTGTACAGAGTTGGAGATAAAATTAGAGCAAATAAAAATTCACTTTATCCCATTCTTGCCAGAGTTGATAGCTATAAAAAACGCATAAATAATTATTGGGTGGAAATACACAAAAAATATTCACTCCCTTTTGCCTGCATAGTTTTTGTTCTTATTGGAGCTCCACTTGGAACAATGACAAGAAACGGCGGCTTTGGTATGGCAGCGGGAATTAGTCTAGGGTTCTTTTTAGTTTATTGGGCTTTCTTAATTGGAGGGGAAAAATTATCCGATAGAGGAATGCTTTCTCCGTTTTGGGGAATGTGGACAGCAAATATTGTCCTTGGGTTACTCGGAATAGTTCTGGTAAGAAAAAGTGCCAAAGAAAGAGTTGAACTTAATTTCGATTTCTTAAAAAAATTCATTCCTAAAAGATGGAGAAATAATTCTGAAAATATTAGATAAATACATAGTCCGACAGTTCCTTCAGACAGTAGGTTTTGGAATTTTAACTTTCACTTTAATTTTTGTTGTAATAGATTTAATGGAGAAGTTAGACGATTTTATTGATCATAACGCCAGCTTAAATATTATACTTAATTATTATTTTGTTTTTATACCTGAAATTATCAGGCTTATGCTTCCGGTTTCCGTTTTACTCGGAGGATTATTTACCGTGGGGAAATTATCAACTCTAAATGAATTAACGGCAATTAAATCCAGCGGAGTAAGTTTTTACAGATTTACAATCCCTTTTCTGCTTACATCTCTAATAATCAGTTTAGCATCTATTTATTTTGGCGGGTATGTTGTGCCGGAAGCTAACAAACAAAGAATTTACATAGAACAACATTACCTTAAAAAAGGATTAGTTAACTCCGGCAGCAATATTTATTTTCAAGATAACAAAACAAGAATAGTTACAATAGCATATTACAATGTAAAAACGGGGAAAGCCAATAGAATCAGCATTCAAGAATTTAACCCTGCCGATATTGAAAAAATGACTTCCAGAATTGATGCTCAATCAATGAAATATGATTCAACCAAAAACAATTGGATTTTAGAAAGAGGCATGAAAAGAATATTCAAAAACAATAAAGATTCTACCGAAAAATTTGACAAATTAGAATTAGTTTACTTAAACTTTTCTCCCGATGAAGTAATCGAAAAGCAAAAGAAACCTCAAGAAATGAATTTAAGTGAGTTAGAGAAATATGCTGATTCCAAGTTGGCAACAGGCAATGATCCTACACCTATTAAAATTGAATATCATTCAAGAATAGCTTTTGCTTTTGCCAGCTTTGTAGTAGTATTGTTCGGTTTAACAATTTCTGCGAATAAAAGAAAAGGCGGTACTGCAATTCAGTTTGGAATTAATGTTTTATTAACTTTTATTTATTTAGTTTTTATGAAGGTAAGCCAAGCATTTGGAAAGAACGGTGCTTTAAGTCCTTTCATAACGGCTTGGCTTGCAAATATTTTATTCTTAACAGCCGGAATTATCAACCTAATAAGAGTAAAAAAATAAATAATATTAAACTCCGATAAATAAATTCCCATCTCTTATTTCAGCAAAGGAGAATTTTGCCGTAGAAGATTAAATCATATCTCTTGTTAACCTAAGCTAGAAACAAAAAAGAATTTTAAAATATCCATCTACTTGATAAAGCAAATCCCACTCTTTTTGCTTTATTACCATTAATTAGAGAATCTGCAAAAGCGGCTGCAAAATCTAATTCCACTAAGCCTATATTCAAACCAACTCCGGCAGCCCAATTGAATTTATCAATACCGCCTTTAGATAATCCTGTTCTAACTTTAAGCCAACCCATAGGAATCCACTCTGCACTAATTGAAAATTTAGGCTCCATATTATTGAGAGCAACATCATTAAATCCTTGATGATAGTTTGCTTCGATATACAATTTACCGGGGAAAGCAGGAGTTGCTAATTCGTGTACTTTCAATCCTACACCTAATTTCATTGCAGTGGGTAACACTGTTGTAAATGCACTCGTGGCTCTTCCCTCTCCGGAAATAGCATCGGTTAATGAATCTACTAAAGTTTCATCGGTTATATCTTCAATTGTATAGGAACCGGTTGCGACATATTCCACAGTACCTTTATTCCATTTTATACTTCCAATGTCCGTTACGGCAAAAGCAATTGCCCATGCTTTGGTTAATTCGGTATAAAAACCAAAATCCGCTCCAAAACCTTTACCAGCAGGTTTATTGAAAGCACCTATGTTTACTTCTCGTTTAACATTCTTCTCAAAATCATGCACAATTCCAAAGCTTGGTGAAGATGACATTAACATTCTGGAATCACCGTTAACAACAATATCAAAATCACTTTCTGTTTCCAGAGTTGTATTCATTTTATCAACTCCGGCATAGAAAAAACCATGCACCATTTTAAGTGAAACTCCAACGGAAACAAAATTAAAAGCATCTTGAAAGATATTTGATAAGTCTTTAGAATAAGTAAGTGCATAATTCCTTACATACCAAGCTTCTGCATCAAAATTGTTTAAGTTAAACTTTCTTCCGGCGGTATTTCCATATAAAAATAGTTCAATAAGTTGTTGAGGTAATTCAAATTTAGCACTTGTAAAATCTTGAACTGCAAATCCAAATGCACCAATTATTTTTGAAGGATACAGCGAAACCGAAAAAAGATTTATACCTAGATTTGTATTTACCATTGAACCGTTTTGGAATAAATCCATAAATTTTTCTTTATCCGCTGTACTTAAATGTCTGCCACTTACTTCACCGTTATTTCCTCTTACTCCGGTAAAGAAATATCTGTAATCATCCAATGTTATAAAATCATTTCCAAGATTTAAGTTTACCGAAGGTAAAGGAAATACCGTTGATAATTCAATAAAATTATTACTAAAACTAGATGTTAAATTTGCCGGATTATTACCTAGCGTATAAACACCGCTTGTAAATACAGTATTGGCACCGGCTAACGAAATAGTTCTTGCATCCGAAGAATTACTTGAACCAAATCCTTGAGCAAAGCAAACAATGTTTAATGTAAATACTATAATTAAAATTATTTTATAAAAACTTTTCATTATTACCTCACTGTAAATCTACTTTATATTCTGCATTAGCTCTAACTTTCATAATAATATTGTTAGAAGTTTTAAACTTAACAGGTGCACCATTATTGCCTGCCGTACTAAATGCAATGTTAACAATCATATTTGGATTTTTTAGGAATTTCTTAATGTCTTCGCCTTTTACGACTAAGCTTTGAGTAAGTTTACTCGATGAAATTACCTCTCCTTCGAGGTTAACTTCAGGTTTAGGAATTTCCAGACAATCAATTTCATTATAATCTGTCGGCAAATCTAATATTGGTCTGTTTAATGAATCAATTATTGTTGCAGTTACTGTTACTCCTATAGGCAGGCGGTTCTCTATTTCAATATTTATTTCACCATAATTAAAATTATCTATTTTTTCCTCATTAATATTTCCAATGTCAATATTGAAAGTATCTTTAAAAGTTCCTTGCGGTATTCCAATATTCAGAGGAATTTCAAATTCAACATCACCATAAATTGAATCGTTGCCCGAAACTGAAACAATTTCGTAATTTGGATTTATTTTTGCCTCGCCTTCAATTGCAAAGCTATCGGGAAGCTCATTCGAGAAACCATTAATTAATTCTGTTACATCAATGTAATTTGGTCCGCTTTCGGAAATATCAATTTCATTAATATGCATTGTGTTGGATGTAATACCATTGGTTGCATAAAGATTCCCACTAACAAAAACAGGCACTTTGGCTGTTGAATTAAAGTTGATTTTAAATTTACAATCTTTAAAGACAACTTCTCCTATTTCCAAATTATCCATTATGTGTCCATAATCTATTCCAAAGCCTTCTTTATTCAACTTAATTTTTAAAGGTTTGAGCAGACCAGTAAACGATTTGAAAGTTAAATCTGAAAAACTAATAGCAAAACCGATTTCATCATCCTTGGTTATTGTGGATGCTTGTCCGGTTGAATCAGAAAAAACACTCACGGAATATTTCAAACTATCTGTCGGTTCCGATGTTTTAGAAACTACCTTCCAAGCCGGTAAATCATCAAGAGAAATTACTTTATTTTGTTCATTTCGTTCTACGTGAATATCTAATTTATAGCTCTCTCCGGTACTATTTACAAGATTTTCAAAAACAATGGAAGCATTTAATTCAATATCCATATTGTTGTTAATGGTAATTTCTGCTCTACCTGAGATTATGCTTGCTTCTGTTATTTTTGTTGAATCTGTTAGAGCAAAAGTTTTATTAAAATTAAATTTTTGTGTAGGTAATTGAGCGGTCACTTCGCTAATAACTAAATTTTCGAAAGCAGCATTAAGGGTAATTACATCATTTGAGGGAATTTCCACAAAGGTAGTACCACTACCGGGTGAATAAATTTCACCGATATATTTTAACGAATTAGTAATTGTTTTATTTGTTAAATCAAAATTAACTGTTTCTTCTTCAAGCGGAGAGATTGTTACAACATCAGGTGCTAATCTTTGGGCTACAACTGAATTATCATTTGTATTAACAAGATTAATTCCTTTTAACTGAATTTCTACTGGTAAAGAATTTGTAATGGAGAGTTTTAAATTACCACTTTCCATTTTAGCAGATTGAACAGTTGCCACACCTTCAATCGGAATATCTATAGTTTGACTAAATTCCGGGAATGGTGCCGTTTGTCCGCTTGCTGAAGATATACCGAGATTACTCATGGTTATTGCAGCAGTTACAGGGGGTGGAGCAGTAATTTTTAAAGCACCGATTTTTTGAGTTGTACTTGCATGAAATCCTGAAATTTTTAATTGTTCTGCAACAGTAACGGTTGATACTTTTTGAGTATCACCCACATAAATTAATCCCATATTTTTAGGATCATCAGATGCCCTAAAGATTGTACTATCTTTTTCAATTAATTCCATTAAACTAAAATTCTGGGAAGTTACGGGTATATTAATTTTTGTATCCCAAGTAGGTGCTACAAAATCATCCGGCGGATCAAAACAACCTCCGAGTAAAATTAATAATAGAGCACTAAATACAATACTACTTTTAAGTTTAAACATTTTTACCTCAATACTATTTAAGTCAAATTTTTATATTATTTATACAATTTGGCGGTAAATGATTTTGCCGGAATCATTCAGCTTAATAATCGAAGGACTAACTGAATTGTTTAAGTAAATTCGGATTTTTAGTTTTATAAATTTTTTGTTCAGGCTCTGTTACGGCAAAATCTTTAACATAATACATATCAATATTGCCTTTTCCCTTTATTGCTACCTTGCCTCTATATTCACATTCGAAAAAATCTCTTACTAACATATAAGTATAACCGGAAATATTTATTTCGCCTGCTTCACCGGCACTTTCCATTCTACTTGCAATATTTACAGTATCACCCCAAATATCATAAGTAAATTTTTTAGTGCCTACAACACCGGCAACTACACTTCCGGAATGAATGCCGAGTCGCATTTCCCATTTAATCGGAGAAGTTTTATTTCGCTCTTTTATCATACTTTGGAATAAAAAAGCTGTTTTAACGGTATTAATTGCATGATTTTTAATTTCGGTAGGTATTCCGCAGACCGCCATGTATGAATCTCCGATTGTTTTCAATTTCTCCAAGCCGTATTTACTTACAATGGAATCGAAACCTTTAAAAATTTCATTAAGTTCATTTACTAATTCTTCGGGAGGGAGTACAGAGGTTGTATATGTGAAAGCTTTAAAATCGGTAAACATAATAGAAACATTGTTAAATCTCCTTGGTCTAACCTTACCCGAAACTTTAAGTTCTGCAACCAAACTTGCAGGAAGTATATTAAGTAATAGCTCATCCGATTTATTTTTTTCTCTCTGCAATTCTTTGGTTCTATCTTTAACCATTGCCATTAAAGCTTCATTTCTTTTTTTAACTTGGTAAGTTTTTATAAAATAGAACACATAAACAAGAAGAAAAAATAAAACAATCAATAAAACAAAAAACCACCACTTTTTATAAAAAGAAACTTTCGTTAAACTTTGGGGTTTGGTAATTTCTCGCAGAAAATTGTTATTTCTATTTTGGTTTAATGTAGTTTTGTAAGTATACCCAAAACCGTTATTACTTGTACTTCTGTTTTCTTCAAACTTTTGTTTATTTTTTTTATCAGAAACTTTTATATAAACAAGTTTTTTGGGAATTAATTTATAATTCGAATTATTATAATCTAATAATTGGGCATAATCTAAATTCCCCGTAAAAACGGATATAGAAATAATTAGTAATATGTTTTTTATAAATTTCGACAATATTTTTAAATTTTATTTTTATTATCGATTATTTATAAAAAGTATTTATCTAATTTACCTTTTCATTTTTATCAAAATCAGAAAAACCGAATTTTGGTGAAGGCTGACCTTCAGTTTTTATCTCTCCGAACCTTCCTTCAAACTTAGTAATATTATCTTGAAGGGCGTTTAATAACATTTTTGCATGTTGCGGAGTCGTAATAATTCTTGAATGAACTTTTGCTTTTGGTACACCGGGTACAACTCTGGTAAAATCAATTATAAATTCTGCCGGTGAATGAGTGATAATTGCTAAGTTAGAATAAATTCCTTCAGCTTCTTTTTCACCAAGCTCAATATTAATTTGCTGCGATTTATTTTCTGTGTTTTTATCCATTATTATTTATCCATTTAATATTTATTTAAAAAGCCCATTTAATGACATTACAAAAACTATGACAAAAGAATGGGCTTAAAATTGTTACTTAAATTTTATTTATACATATCAGCTTTTTTATAAGCTTCTTCCGATTTATCTTGCATACCAAGATTTACATAAACTTTACCGAGAAGATCCCAAATAAAGCCTTCTTCAGGTTTAATTTGTGAATATTTTTCCAATAGAGGTAAAGCTAATTTAAATTTTTCTTTGTAAGCGTCTGAAACATCGTCTGGGGATTTTGCATTAGCTTCTTCTTTTTCTCTTATTGTTGCACCCCATTTTACGTAGTTTACGGCTAAGTTGTAAACAGCGTTTTCATAATCAGGATCAATTTCCAAAGCTTTTTTAAGTTGCACTTCTGCTTCGGCGAATTCATTTGCATTCAACAAAAGTGAACCGTAATTATATCTATAAAATTTATTCTCAGGATCTTTGGCAACACCTTCTTTGAAAGCATCTTTGGCTACATCTAATTGATCGGAAGCAATATAAGCATTGGATAAAAGTAAAAGTATATCTCCACTTGAAGGATATTTTTCTTTACCTTCTTTTAAGACTTTAATAGCATTATCAAAAGATATTAGCGAAGCATCTTTTTTACCGCTTTCTTTTTCCTTAAAACCTTTTTGAATATAAATATCGCCTAATTGAACATACGATGCTTCCGATTTAGTTAAATCTTTAACTTTTTGGAAAGGTTCTATTGCTTCATCATTTCTTCCCATATTCAGATAAGCAAACGCCAAATTTTTATAGGAATCAGATGAATCAGGCTGGCATTGTATAGATTTCTTAAAAGAACTAATCGCTTGTTCAAAAACTACATTTGCACTATCCGAACCACCTAACTTGGAAGCTTTATTAAATAACATAACACCCTTATTAAATGAATCAGCCCAATAATATTTTTTTGATTGTGTAATGTTTTGTTCAAATTTGTTACTTATGGCAAGTGATTTATCAAAATTTTCTAACATTCCCTTAATATCGCCTTGCTCCCCGAGTACGGTACCCAGCAAATAAAATCCTTCATCACTCTTTGGATTGGTTGCAACTTCTTTTTTCAAAGATTCTAATGCTTTTTCATAATTTTCTTGCTGAATATATAACTTTGCACTTGTTAATTCAGTTGAAGAACATTGGAAAGCAGAAAAACCTAATACAATACTTAATAAAATTAATATACTTATTACTTTTTTCATCATCACCTCTTTTTTATTAAAATAAAATTATGTATTACTAAAATTTAATAAAGTATATCGATGTTTCATAGAATTTTATTTTTAAATGATTAATTTTTCGTAGAAAAACTTTGATATAAAAAAAATAATTAATCCGTGCATATAAAATTTTTAATCAGAAAAATTGCTTATAAAAATTGTTACAAATTGATTTTACATCTTAAAAAGAATATTTTTATTCTTACAAATTTAGGAAAAAAATGATTACTGAAGACATCATAAGAAAAGCACCAAAAGTTCTACTGCATGATCATCTGGACGGAGGTTTACGACCAGAAACCATTATTGATTTGGCTAAGGAAATTAACTATAAGAAACTTCCCACACAAAACACGAATGAACTTGCCAATTGGTTTCACAGAGGAGCTAATAAAGGAAATCTCGTAGAATATTTACAAGGTTTTGAACATACTTGTGCTTTAATGCAAACAAAAGAATCGCTAAAAAGAGTTGCCTACGAAATGGTGGAAGACATAAAAAATGATGGGATCTGTTATGTCGAAACTCGATTTGCCCCGGTGCTTCATTGCAAAAATGGTCTTCATTATGATGATGTTGTTAATGCTGTTCTGGAAGGATTGCGACAAGGCAAGAAAGATTTTGGAGTTGAGTTCGGACTTATTCTTTGCGGAATGAGAAATATGAAGACCTCTCTTGAGATTGCCGAACTTGCCGTTAATTTCAGAAATAAAGGAGTAGTAGGTTTTGATCTTGCCGGAGAAGAAGGAGGTTATCCGCCAAAAGATCATCTCGACTCTTTCCATTTTATTCAAAGAGCTAATTTTAATATTACAATTCACGCCGGCGAAGCTTTCGGAAAAGAATCTATCTGGCAGGCAATCCAATATTGCGGTGCCCACAGAATTGGTCATGCAACAAGATTAACAGAAGACATAGTCTTAGACAAAAACCAAGAAATAATTTCACTCGGAGATCTTGCACAATACATTCTCGATAAAAGAGTGCCTCTTGAAATTTGTCTTTTAAGCAATGTTCATACCGGAGCTGTAGATCAGCTTGAGAATCATCCGTTTAAAATTTTCTACGATAAGAAATTCAGAGTTTTCTTAAACACAGATGACAGACTTATGAGCGATACAACTCTCACGAAAGAATATCTTACTGCCGTAGAAACTTTTAATATAACACTCGATGATATTGAAAGATTGAACATTAACGCAATGAAATCTGCTTTTATTCCTTACGAAGAAAGAATTAAAATTATCTATAAAATTATTAAACCAGGTTACAAAAAAATAAAAGAAGAACTAAAAAAATAAATTATGAAAAAGAAACTATTCAAAAATTACATTTACGAATTTACAAGCAACGAAACTAAAGTTTTATCAAGCTTTGCAAAACAAGCTGTTAAGCAAATGGAAACTGATGATAGACTTACACGCGAAGTAAAAACTTTTCAATCAATAATTGATAAATTAAATGAAAGCTCGGATAAAGTTAAATTAACTAAAGAAGAGAAAACAAAACTTGTATTTCAATTAAACGAAAACGTGAAACACTTACAAAAGAAAACCGATAATGCTTGGTTTTTAACAAAATGGTTTTACAAAAATATGCTTAATCAATATAAAAGTCTTTTAACAACTTTAAATAATTAAAACAATTAAGAAGAACTATGAAAACTAAAAATATTAAAGCCCCAAAAGGAACAACACTTAGCTGCAAAGGCTGGATACAAGAAGCAGCTTTAAGAATGTTAATGAACAATTTAGACCCTGAAGTTGCAGAAAATCCCGATAACCTTATTGTATATGGTGGAATCGGTAAAGCAGCCAGAAACTGGGAAGCTTACGAAGCTATTGTAAATTCTCTTAAATCTCTCGAAAATGATGAAACGCTCCTCGTGCAATCAGGTAAGCCTGTCGGAATCTTCAAGACTCACACAAACGCACCAAGAGTAATTATTTCAAACTCAATGCTTGTTCCTGATTGGGCAACTTGGGAAGAATTTAGAAGACTTGAACAGAAGGGTTTAACAATGTACGGACAAATGACGGCCGGGAGCTGGATTTACATCGGTACACAAGGAATTCTTCAAGGAACCTATGAAACTTTTGCAGAATGCGCACGCCAACATTTTAACGGAACTCTCGAAGGTAAGTTTTTGCTTACTGCAGGAATTGGTGGAATGGGCGGAGCACAACCCCTTGCAGCTACAATGAACGGTGCAGCTTTCCTTGGGATTGATGTTGATGAAAGTCGTTTGCAAAAACGTGTTGATACAGGTTATCTCGATAAAATTGTTTACACTCTTGATGATGCTCTTGAAATTGTTCTTAAAGCTAAAGAAAATAAAGAAGCTATTTCCGTAGGTCTTGTAGGAAATGCAGGAGAAATTCTGCCCGAAATGATTAAACAAAATGTGATACCTGACGTACTTACAGATCAAACATCCGCTCATGATACACTTAACGGATATGTACCAATGGGTTACACTTTTGAAGAAGCTTTAAAATTAAGAAAAGAAAATCCCGAAGAATATATAAAACAATCAAAACAAACCATTGTTACACACGTAAAAGCAATGCTAGAAATGCAAAAACGCGGAGCCGTAACTTTTGATTACGGAAACAATCTGCGAGGTGAAGCAAAAGAAAACGGAGTGGAAAATGCTTTTGATTTTCCCGGATTTGTACCCGCTTATATTCGTCCACTTTTCTGCGATGGCAAAGGTCCTTTCCGCTGGGCGGCACTTTCAGGCGACCCAAATGATATTTATGAAACGGATAAAGCTGTTCTGGAAGCTTTCCCCGATGATGAAACACTTACTCGTTGGATAAAAATGGCTCAAAAGAAAGTTCATTTTCAAGGATTGCCGTCAAGAATCTGCTGGCTCGGTTATGGCGAAAGAGCAAAAATGGGAAAAATATTTAACCAACTTGTAGCTGATGGAAAAGTTAAAGCCCCGATTGTTATAGGAAGAGATCATCTCGATTGCGGTTCTGTAGCTTCACCTTACAGAGAAACCGAAGCAATGAAAGACGGAAGCGATGCCATTGCCGATTGGCCTATTCTTAATGCACTCTTAAACTCAATAGGAGGTGCAAGCTGGGTTTCCGTTCATCACGGCGGTGGTGTTGGTATGGGAAAATCAATACATGCGGGAATGGTAATTGTTGCAGACGGAACTAAAGAAGCCGAAGAAAGATTAGAAAGAGTTTTAACCTACGATTCTGGTATGGGAATTATCAGACATGCCGATGCAGGTTATGAAAGAGCAATTAATAATGCCAAACAACAAAATGTAAAAATTCCAATGATCAAAAATGATTAAATTAAAATAAGGAGATAATTCAAAATGAAAGTATTGGTAGCTACAGAAAAACCTTTTGCTAAAGCAGCAGTTGAGAAAATTCAAAAAATTACCGAAGATGCCGGATTTGAATTTACTCTGTTAGAAAAATATTCTGAAAAATCAGAATTATTAAATGCCGTAAAAGATACGGAAGCATTAATAATACGAAGCGATAAAATTACAAAAGATGTAATTGAATCAGCAGATAAATTAAAAATTGTTGTACGCGCCGGTGCAGGTTACGATAATGTTGATCTTGAAGCAGCAACTGCAAATAATATTGTAGTAATGAATACACCCGGACAAAATTCCAATGCTGTTGCCGAACTTGCATTAGGAATGATGGTTTATATGGCTCGCGGTAAATTTAACGGTAAACCCGGAACCGAGTTAAAAGGAAAAACCTTAGGCATTCACGCTTATGGAAATGTTGGTAAACTTGTAGCAAATATTGCTAAAGGTTTTGGAATGAAAATTAATGCATTCGATCCGTTTATTCCGAAAGAAAAAATGGAAGCAGACGGAGTTACCGTTTATGATTCGGCTGAAGAATTATATAAAAATTCTCAATATATTTCGCTCCATATTCCTGCAAATGATAAGACAAAAAACTCAATTAATTATGAATTACTAAGCAAAATGCCAACCGGTGCAACCTTAATAAATACAGCCAGAAAAGAAGTTGTAAATGAAGCTGATTTAGTTAAACTATTGGAAGCAAGACCTGACTTTAAATACGCTTCTGATATTGCTCCGAATAATGCTGAAGAATTGTTACAAAGATTTGAAGCTCAATGTTACTTTACACCCAAAAAAATGGGGGCTCAAACTGCCGAAGCAAATATAAACGCAGGCATTGCTGCAATAAATCAAATTGTTGGATTTATTAAAAACGATGATAAAACTTTTCAAGTGAATAAATAAATAATTGTAGGTCAAGATTAAATCTTGACCTACAAATTAATTATTCAATAAAAAAAAATTAGAACTACCTCCATTATTTCTAACTAAATTTTCCTCATCCGGGATAAAATTTTCGGAAAACAATAAAGCATTTTCAAAGAGCTTGTTGATTGAGTTATCATTACAGCCCAATTTAGTTCCTCCAATGGGAGAAAACTTGATTTTATGATTTGTTACTTCACAGGACCAAGTAATATTATTACAATCATCAATTCCTTTTGCTCTATTATATTTCAAGAAATTTAAAGTATAGTTTTGATTAGTTGGTGGTGTAATTATTTTGCCACCTATTTTAAAAGATTTTAGTAACCATGAAGTATTTATATAAAGCAGATGTTTAACTCATAGTCTTTTTTATTCTACAAACTTAACATCAAATAAGTGCTCAATAATTTGATGATAGAAAATTAACTTAAACAATTCATCAATTGCTTCTATTTCATGATTTGTTAAATCATAATAAATTGAACTTATTTCATTCTTTACAATCTTATTTAATGATTTATTAAGAGATATTTTTGATAAATTTTCATCTAAATTGGTTAAAATTCTTGAATTAATTTCTTGATATTTTTTATTAAACTCTTTCATTAATTCTTCATCTTTAGAAGCAAAAACAAAATTTATATAAGGAAATTCTAAAAATTCAGCTATTTGTTCACTAAAACTCAATCCTTTGTTATATCTATCTTCTTCCCAATTTTTATTACCCACCATGAGATAATTTTTTGCTTCATCAAATTTTGGACTACTATCAAGTTTTATTTCCGGTTCAATCCCGTAACGTTCGCTAAAAATTATTTTGTTTAATATTACTTCATTCTTTGTAATATCACCGGTTAAGTGAATTGTATTTAGGTTATCATTTTTTCCAAAGTAATTGTAAGCATTTGATAAAAGTCCTTCGAAACCAATACCAAGTTTGCCTGAAACAAATAAATCACGGTTATCGATTAAGTCTAATGTGGGAATTAAACCGATTTTATTTTCTTCGGAATTTATTAAGTTTAATGTAATCAATGCGGAATCATTAATTTCAATTTCCGGCTTTTCATTTTCATCAATAGATAAAACAAAAAGAGTTGCAAAAATATTATTAGGAATTACTAATTTCATAAAAACCCTTTAAAATGGAAAGAGTCCGGGATTTACTGCCGGACTCTCATAAAAACAAAAATTAAAATTATCTAATATTTTTTGATTTAATTCTGGCAGCTTTACCGGAAAGACTTCTTAGATAGAAAAGTTTAGCTCTTCTAACCTTTCCTTGTCTTATTAAATCAATTTTAGCAATTTTAGGTGAATTGTAAGGAAAAATTCTTTCAACGCCAACACCACTCGAAATTTTTCTTACAGTAAATGTTTTATCGTTTCCATTTCCTCTAATATTAATTACATTGCCTTCAAAAGGCTGAATTCTTTCTTTATTACCTTCAATTACTCGAACATGCACTTTTATTCTATCACCTGAATTGAAATCAGGGAAATCTGTTCTTTGCTGATCGGCTAAAATTTCTTTTACCTTGTTCATTTCTTCTCCAAACTATTTATTTTTTTCCACTTTTCTGTTAAACTTTTTGATTTATTTTCTTTCCATATTTTTATTTGTTTATCATTACCTGAAAGTAAAACTTCAGGAACTTTAATACCTCGGTACTCTGCTGGTCTCGTAAAATTTGGTGCTTCTACAACTTCACCATCCATAAATGAATCATCTAGTAAAGACTCAGCATCACCAAGCACGCCGGGAATTAATCTTACTATCGAATCAACAATAATAAGTGCAGGCAATTCACCGCCTGTTAAAACAAAATTTCCGATTGAAATTTCATCTGTTGCAAATTTTTCTCTAACTCTATCGTCTATTCCCTTATAATGTCCGGCAATAATAATTATGTTTTCGGCAAGGGAAAATTTATTTGCAATTTGTTGATTGAATAATTGTCCTTTGGGAGTAGTAAAAATTATATGTTGATATTTTCTTTTTGTAAAAAGTTTATCAATACATTCAAAAAAAGGCTCTGGTTTCAAGATCATTCCCGAGCCTCCCCCAAAAGGTTTATCATCAATCTGTTTATGTTTATTTAAAGCATAATCACGTAAATTATGCACTTTTATTCTTACAAGTTTTTTATTTTTAGCTCTTTTAATTATGCTTGTATTTAAAATACTTGTTAAAGATTTTGGTACTGCCGATATAATATCAATCCTCATCATCAAACAAATCTTTGCATTCAGGTTTCAAGAATATTTTTTTTTCAATCTTATCAAAGTTATCAACATATCGTTTTAATGCAGGAAGTAATAATTCTTTCCCATCATCATTTTTTATGACATATACATCATTATTCGGCAATTTGTAAATATCAATCAGTTTTCCAAAGAACTTAGAATCTACATAAACATCACTATTTATCAAATCATGGATGTAAAATGCGTCTTCAGGTAATTTGCATAAATCTTCCTTCAAGACATAAAGTTTTTTTCCAATTAGAAAAAGAATATCCTCTATTGTTGAAAATAATTTAAATTTAAACAAAAAATCGCTATTAAATTTTTCAACAAACTCAACTTCTAACTTTCGGTACTTTCCAAAAAAATCGATTATAACCGAATCAAGTTGAAAAAATCTCTCTGAAAAATCTGAATGAGATTTAACGATAACGGAACCTTGTTCATCAAAAGAATTTATTACTTCCGCTATAAGATAAATATCATCCAAAAATCAATCAAGAATTTTTAATATGGCTCTTTTTCCTTCTTTGGCAGCTACAGCGGTTAAAAGTATGCGCATAGCTTGGGCTGTTTTGCCATGTTTACCTATAACCTTGCCAACATCATCAGCACTTACTTTTAACACAAACTCGATAGTATGGTCGTTTGGAGTAACTTCTTCTATACTTACTCCATCAGGACTATCGACTAAATGCTTTGCGATAAATTCTACAAATTCCTTCATGATTCACCTATAGATTATTTAAGAAATAGGATACTAATTAAAAATATATAAGAATCCTAACTTGAAATATACTAATTTTAGGAATTAGAAGTATTTTCTTATTCGGCAGATTCTTCTTTAGAAGTATTTTCTTCCGAAGTAGTATCTTTTGCTTCTAACGCTTCAGCTTCCTTCTTTTTAGCTTCTTCTTCTAATTTTTTCTTTTCCGCTTCAGCTTTCTCTTTTTTCTTTTGTTCAGCTTTAGCTTTTTTCTTATCTAATGAAGCCTCTTTACTTTTATTCCATTCTTCTAATTTTGAGTTAATTTCTTCTTCGGAAAGACCTTGTTTTTGAAGATCTCGCTTTAGCAAAATACCTTTTTTATTCAAAATTTTTTTTACTGTTTCTGTGGGCTGAGCACCACAATTTAACCAATAAAGAGCTTTTTCTTCAATTATGTCTATTGTAGCAGGTTCAGTTTTAGGATTGTAAGAACCAATTGCTTCAATATATTTTCCATCTCTAGGAGAACGCACATCAGCAGCAACTACTTTATAGAGCGGTTGTCTCTTTTTGCCCATTCTTCTTAATCTTAACTTTACAGCCAAATTAAATTATTCCTCCAATATATCTAACTAATTAAATTTAAAATTTCCAAAATTACCAAGTAATTTTTTTCCGCTTTTTGAATTAAACTTTTTCATCATTTTTTGCATTTCGCCATATTGTTTAATTAAGCGGTTTACACTTTGTATTGAATTGCCACTTCCGCGTGCAATTCTTTTTCTTCTGCTTCCGTTCAAAATTTTGGGTTTTGCCCTTTCTTCTTTAGTCATAGATTGAATAATTGATTCAACTCTAACTAATTGTTTATCATCAATATCCGCATCTTTGATTGCATGACTGATGCCAGGCATCATTCCTAAAAGTGATTTTAGTGAACCCATTTTCTTAATCATTTTAATTTGTTTAAGAAAATCTTCAAAATCAAATTTATTTGCAAGTATTTTTTTTTCTAAATTATCCGCTTCCCTTTCGTCAAATTGTTGTTGGGCTTTTTCAACTAAAGAAATTACATCGCCTTTACCAATAATTCTGGAAGCAAGTCTATCCGGATGAAAAATTTCTATTGAATCTAATTTTTCTCCGAGACTCACAAACTTTATTGGTTTTTCAACGACAGCTTTAATTGAGAGAGCACAACCACCTCTCGAATCACCATCTAATTTAGAAAGAACTACTCCATCAAAACTTACTACTTCATTAAATGCTTTTGCTGAATTAACTGCATCTTGCCCGGTCATAGAATCAACAACAAATAAGATTTCTGTAGGATTTACTTTGTTCTTAATAGCAAGAACTTCATCCATCAAATCTTGATCTACATGCAATCTTCCGGCAGTATCAATAATTACTGTATTTAAGGAATTTTCTTTTGCATGCTTAATTGATTCATCGGCAATTTTTACAGCATCTTTACTTCCTTCAATACTAAAAACAGGAACATCTATTTGTTTGCCAAGAAGTTTAAGTTGCTCAATAGCAGCAGGTCTATAAATATCAGCAGCAGTTAAAAGAACTTTCCTATTTTTTTCTTTAAGATATTTTGCAAGTTTTCCGCTGAATGTTGTTTTACCTGAACCTTGCAAACCTACCATCAAAATTATTGTTGGTCCGCTCGGGTTTAAGTTTAACTCTTGTTTACTTGAGCCCATAAGTTCGGTAAGTTCATCATAAATAATCTTTGTGATAAGCTGACCCGGTGTTACAGAAGCAAGGACTTCTTTACCAAGTGCTTTATCACGAACATCATCTACAAACTTTTTAGCAACTTTATAATTTACATCAGCATCTAAAAGAACACGTCTTATTTCTCTTAATGTATCAGAAATATTTTTTTCTGTGAGCTTACCTTGTCCGGTTACTTTTTTTAAAGCCTTTTCAAATTTTAAGGTAATATCTTCAAGCATAGTTTTTAAAACTTATAAATTTAAGCATTTTGTAGAGCATTTGCACCAGAAACTATCTCTAAAATTTCTTTTGTAATTGCTGCTTGCCGCTCTTTGTTATATTTAATTTGCAATGTTCTAATTAATTCTTTAGCATTATCAGTTGCCATTTCCATTGCAGTCATTCTTGCACCAAGTTCAGCAGCGTAGGAGTCTAATAATACTGTCCACAATTGACTTTTCAAATGTCGGGGTAACAGCGATTCAACTATTTCCACTTGATTTGGTTCATAAATATATTCTATATGTTTTTTTGTTTCTTCTTCATCAGCTTTGCCTAAAATATCTTCTATTGGTAAAAATTGTTTGGTTGTAATTTTCTGTTGGATAACAGATTTAAATTCGTTATAAACAATTATCACTTTATCAATATCTTCATTCAAGAATTTATTTGTAAGTTCTTTTGCTAAACTTGAAGCAAATTCAAATTCTAAGTTGGAAAAAATTCCAGGATATGAACCAACAATATTGTATCCTTCTCTTCTTTTAAAGTAATCGTTACCTTTTTTACCAACACAATAAAGTTCTAACTTTCCATTTCGGTGTATTTCATTTAACTCATTTGCAATCAGTTCTTCAGCTTCTCTTATTGCATTCATATTGAAACCACCGCATAGTCCTCTATCGGAAGTTACTACAATTAAGGCAACCGATTCAACTTTTCTCTCAGCAAATAAAGGATTACCTGTTTTGCCAACACTTTTTAATAAATGACTTAAAACTTCCGCCATCTTCCTTGAATATGGTTTAGCGTGCATAATATTTTCTTGTGCTCTTCTTAAGCGAGCAGCTGCAACCATTTTCATGGCTTTAGTAATTTGCTGAGTATTTCTTATACCAACTATTCTTTGCTTTATATCTCTAAGTGTTGCCATCTATAAAATTTTATTTACTCGGTTTAAATTTATTTTTGAAAGTATTTATAGCCTTATCAATTTTTTCGTTTAACTCATCCGAAAGAGTTTTCTTCGATCTTATTTCATCATAAATATCTTTATGATTAACATCTATATATTCTAATAATTCTTTTTCGAATCTCTTTATATCATCAACGGGTATATCTTCCATAAATTCTTTGGTAGCTGCATAAATACTTACAACTTGTTTTTCTATAGGAATTGGGGAGTATTGTTTTTGTTTTAACAACTCGACTAATCTTTCACCTTTAGCCAGAGTTCTTTGTGTTGCCTGATCTAAATCACTTCCAAATTTGGCAAATGCTTCAAGTTCTCTATATTGTGCCAAATCTAATTTAAGCGAACCAGCAACTTTTTTCATAGCTTTTATTTGAGCATTACCACCAACACGAGAAACACTAATACCTACGTTGATAGCTGGTCTAACACCAGCATTAAATAAGTCGGGTTCCAAGTAAATTTGTCCGTCAGTAATGGAAATAACATTTGTAGGAATATAAGCCGAAACGTCTCCTTGTTGAGTTTCAATAATCGGTAAAGCGGTTAAACTACCACCACCAAGGTCATCGCTAAGTTTTGAAGCTCTTTCTAATAATCTTGAGTGCAAGTAAAAAATATCACCAGGATATGCTTCGCGTCCCGGAGGTCTTCTTAACAACAATGATAATTCACGATAAGCAACGGCTTGCTTGGATAAATCATCATAAACAACAAGAGCATGTTTACCATTATCTCTAAAATATTCTGATAATGTTGCACCGGCATAAGGAGCAATGTATTGAAGTGGTGCAGGATCAGAAGCAGATGCCGAAACTACTGTAGTATATTCCATTGCACCATGCTCTTCCAATTTATTTACAACTTGAGCAACTGTCGAAGCTTTTTGACCAATTGCCACGTAAACACAATAAACGGGATCAACTCCGTTTTCTGCAGCTTCTTTAGTATGAGTAATTTTTTGATTAATAATTGTATCAATGGCAACAGCAGTTTTACCGGTTTGCCTATCACCAATAATTAATTCTCTTTGCCCTCTACCAATAGGAATCATTGCATCAACTGCTGCGATACCGGTTTGTAATGGTTCAGTAACAGGTTGACGAGCAACTACACCAAGTGCTTTCCTTTCAATTGGAAGATATTTATCGGATTGAATTGCACCTTTTCCGTCAATAGGTTCGCCAAGCGGGGTTACAACTCTACCAAGGAATTCTTCCCCAACAGGAATAGAAGCAACACGTTTTGTTCTTTTTACAGTATCGCCCTCTTTAATAAGCGAACTATCTCCAAAAAGTACACAACCAACGCTATCTTCATTTAGATTAAGTACCATTCCAATAATATCGTGTGGAAATTCTATCAACTCACTTGCCATAACTTGAGATAAGCCATAAACCTGAGCAATACCATCACCAACAGAAAGTACAGTACCAACATCATAAACTTCTACTTCGTTATCAAATCCCGATAATTGTTTTCTTAAAATTGCTGATACTTCATCTGGTCTTACTTGTGCCATTATATACTACCTTATTAATTTTATTTAATTTTTTAGATAATCTTCTTTAAATAGTTTATTTTTTAATTTTTTCAACTGATACTTAATTGATGCATCAATAACAGTATCATTATATTTTGCTTTAAATCCACCAATAATATTTGAATCAATTTTATAAGAAGCAATAAGCTTTTTATTTATCATATTCTCTAGCTTATTTTCCATCGTATTTTTTTGTTCTTCACTTAATTCAATTGCACTTGTAATTTCTATCTCTGCTTTATTTAGTTTTCCGTTACTTAAATCAATAAAACGTTTACAAATACCATACAAAGCTGATTGTCGCTCTTTTTCAATTAAGAATCTCAAAAAGTCCATTGTTTCTTTTCCGATATGCGAACTGAAAATTTCTTTTAGTGAATTGAGTTTTACCGAAGATTTTATAATCGGGTTACTTAAAAAAGTTCTCAATTCTTTAGAATTGTCTAACGTATTAAAGATAAATCTTACGTCTTCATTTACTTTGCCAAAAGAATTATTTTTTTCAGAATTATCTAATAAAGCTTTAGCATATCTTGTAGAAATTACAAATTCACTCATAATTAACTCTTGGATAAATCGTTTATGAATTCATCTACAATCTTAGTTTGTTTCTCTCGATCAAGATTCGTTCTAATAATTTTTTCGGCTGCTTGTACTGCAATACCGGCAACTTCATTTTTTAGATTTTTAAAGGCTTCTTGATTTTTCCTTTCAATTTCTACAGATGCATCCGCAATCATTTTTTTTGCTTCAGTTCTACTTTCTTCGAGAATTTGATTTTTTAAAGTTTCAGCATATTCCCTGCCCTGAGCAATAATTTTTTGGGCTTCTTCTTCAGCCATTGCAAGTTTCTTCTTATTCTCTTCTAAAATTTCTTCAGCTTCTTTTTTTGCTGTTTCGGCTCTTTCAACCGAATCTTTGATAAAATTTTCTCTATCATCTAAAGATTTTAGAATCGGTTTCCAAGCTATTATTCTTAAAATGATAAGCAGAAAAATGAATGTAACGGTAGTCCAAATAATTAAACCCGGATTAACGTCCAAAATACTTCCACCACCATCTCCAGAATAAAGAAGCATTATTGAAGATAAAAATGCTAACATTATTGTTTCCTCATTAAATTAAATTTTGAGGAGTACAAAAAATACTCCCCTTAAACTTACTACTTAAATGCTAATAGAATACAAACAACCAATGCAAAAAGAGAGATACCCTCAATAAGTGCAGCAGCGATAATCATAGAAGTTCTAATATCACCCGCAGCTTCCGGTTGACGACCAATTGCATCCATAGCCGATGCAGCTAATTTACCAATGCCGAAAGCACCGCCTATAATTGTTAAACCCGCTCCAAATCCTGCAGCTAAATAAGCAAAGTCCATTTATTTCCTCCTTAATTTAAGAATATAATATATTAATGATCTTGATGAACAGCCATCCCAATAAATAGAGATGACAACATTGTAAAAATATATGCTTGTATTAAAGCAACTAAAATTTCCAACAAATATATAAATAAAGCAAATGCAATAGAAATTGGTGCAACTACAAGACTTTTTAGTATAAAAATTAATCCTATTAATGCCATAATCACAATATGACCGGCAGTCATATTTGCAAATAACCTAACTGCCAAAGCGAAAGGTTTTGTAAATAATCCAAGTATTTCAATCACAAACATAATTGGAACGAGAACTATTGAAAGACCCCCGGGAACAAGTCCTTTAAAATAATGGAAAAATCCATTTTTAATTATTCCACCTGCTTGTATAACAAAAAATGATATTACTGCTAGAGTTGCCGTAACGGAGATATTACTTGTAGCTGTAGCACCTCCAGGAATTAACCCGAGAAAATTACAGACAAGAATAAAAAAGAAAACCGTTAGCAAATATGGCAAGAATTTTTCGTAACCTTTTCCAATTGTAGGCTTTGCAATTTCATCCTTTACGAACACTATAAAAACTTCCATTACATTTGCAAGTCCCTTTGGCAAAAAAGATTTTTTATAGTTTTTTCCTACAGAGTAAAAGATAGCAATTAAGATGATTGCTGCAATCCACATAAAAACAACATGATTAGTAATAGATAAATCAATACCAAATAAATGAATATCGGGCAATTTAAATAAACCAAATATTTCACGACTATCTAAAATATGATGCATTATCCAGCCTGCACCTTCATCGCCTTTTTGAGCTTGCGATTGTGCAATATTCAAACTATCTGCAGCAGTAATTATTTTTTCAGTGTACATTAACTTTTAATTTTTTTTGTGAATTCTTAGTATAAAATAAAACTTCCAAACCCAATGAAATAAAATAAAATAAAAAGAGTACTAATATAAAAGCATATTTATCAATATTCAAGAATTTTATTACTATTATTATAATTGGAATATTAATAAATAGCCTTGCCACTACTCCTCCGAAGTTATAGATCATAAATTTTGAGCTTGTTTTTTTTACCGAAACGGCATATAAAACTAACGCTAATAATACATTGAATAAATTTAATACTCCGGCATAAACCGTAGAGATTAAGAATACTTCATTTATTACTTTAAAAAAATATAATCCACTAATACTTAAATATACAAAAATATAGACATATAATAATCTTTTTAATAAGTTAATCAATTTTTTTTTTCTTATTTAGTAAAAGAGTTTGTTTAATTACATAAAAAATGCCTGCAGCTCCACCAAAAAGAGTAAATATTATTGTTAATAGTGGATACAAATTAAACACATTATCTAACTTATAACCAATATACAACATAACAACAATTGAAGCTGCTAATTGTGTACCAAGCCCTAAATAAGGACCAATTTCTTTATAGATATTGGTATTCTGTTTATTTTTTTGTTTCAACTTTATTTAAGTTCGGAAAAGATTGAGTTGAAGCTTGAGACATTGAACTGTTTCCATCAAACTTAGCTCCTTCTTCTATAATTAAAGTTTTGGCAGTTATATCAGCTTTTATTTTAGAAGATGCTTCCAATGTTAATTTTTCTTCTACATTTAAAGTCCCTTCTACTTTTCCGTTTACATTTAAGTTTTTTGCTATAATCTTTCCTTTTATATCAGAAGATGGACCAAGTGTTAAATTTCCTTTAACAGTTACATCACCAACTATGGTTCCATCAATTCTAACATTTCCGTAACTGGATAGTTTACCTTCAATGTTTACTCCGTCACTTAAAATACTGACATCTTCGGAATAACTATTTTCTTTTTTTCCCATGTTTCTCTTTCCTATCATTTAATAAAAATCTCCTTTGGATTTAAGGGTTTACCATTTTTCCATATTTCAAAATGCAAATGCGGTCCGGTTGTATTCTCACCCGAGTTACCACTAAAGCCAATTACTTCCCCTTGAATTACAACATCTCTTTCTTGCTTGATTAAACTTGAACAATGTTTATATATTGAGATATACCCATTATTATGTTGCAAAATAATTTTATAACCGTCATCAATAGTAAAATCTGAAAACAAAATAATTCCACCTTGAGAAGCAAAAATTTCAGTTCCTTTCGGTACAGCAAAGTCAATACCCAAATGTCCTTCTTCAGGATTAAATTCATTTATAATCCATCCTTTGCTTGGTTTCAGAAAGAATTCATTTTTCTCCTTTTCATCTTGAAAAAACTTGTTAACAATTCTACTAAAAATAAAATATAAATTGCCTCCGTAAGGCAAATTCTTAACAGATTCATGTTTAAGACTATCGTAAACAGAAGAATTTGTATCTAAAGAATCAGATGTACCCAAAAGAAAAGCATACTCTAATCTTTTATTGGCAGAAGAGATTGATTGTAATTCTTTAGACAAAAATTTTACTTTTGTTTCCAGTTCAATAGTTTTTTCAGCCTGTTTTTTTAATTCAATGTTATCAATAAAAAAAATTGAATGTTTTAGCGGTGTTATTACTAAAATAATCAATGTAAAAATTACAACTGCTATTGTATATAAAAAAACATAGAGAAAGAGCCTGGAAAGTTTATATTTGTACCTTACAGTTTCAGATTTACCAAAATAAGGAGTAATAAAAACCTTTCCTTCAAAAAAATTTGTTAAGATATCTTTAAAATTTATTTTCATCAAAAATTATAATTCTTTACATATAATATAATTAAGAATTTTTAGAAATGTTTATAAAGGGATCACAAAAAAAATTTTTTTTTAATATTTCCAAATATTATGCATCCAGAACCATTGCTCAGGATATTTTTTAATGGTTTCTTCCAAATAGCTCATATACATCTGATTAAACTGAACAATTTTTTCTTCGTGCGTTCCATTAAACTTACTATAATCTAATTCTCTTACGTGACAATTATACGTTCCATTCTTTTCTCTTGTACAAAAAACAACTAGTACGGGGCATTGAGTTTTTAATGCTATATTTGCAGTTCCGTGAAATGTATATGTTGTTTTAGCAAAAAAGTTAACTTTAATTCCGTCCTTTTTTTGTGCTCTTTGATCACCGACAATTCCTACCGCTCCGTTACTTTTAATAGTTTTATAAATTTCTCTGATAGAAAGTCCCAGCAAAATTTCTTTGTTGTTAAGCTGCTCTCTAAACTTCGTTAACCATTTTGCTACATAACTATTTTTTTGTTTTTTAACCAAAACATTTAATGGTTTGTTCATCTTAGCACCAGCTACAACAGCACCCAGCTCCCAATTTCCCAAGTGTCCTGTTAGCAGAATTAAACCATTCTGCTTTTTAATATTTTTATGTAGTAAGTTTATATTCTCAACATTTATAATACTTAGTAGTTCTTCTTTTTTTCCGTAGTAATAAAATAATTCCAAAAAGGTTAGAGCTGAATTTTTATAGGTTTTATAGGAGAGTTGATTAAGTTCCTCCAAAGTAAGATTTGGAAAAGCGATAGATAAATTTTTGGACACAACTTTTCGTCTGATTTTTAGAATACGGAAAAAAAGAAAAGCTAAAAAATTTGATGATTTTTTAAGAATACCGTAACCGAATGAAGTAAATAGTTTACCTAAAAAAAAGAATAAATAAAACTCAATTTTATGTTTTAGCTTCATAATTTATTGAACCGAAATTCGTTTTTGCCAATACGGATCATGTAATTCACCTCTTTTAGTGGAATGTAAAAGCTCGTAAAAATTAAAACCGGTTATATCACCAAAAATAAAAATAACACTACCTTCAATTTGATTATATTTCCAGATTTCATAAGGTTTAGAGTTTACCTCATTTGGAAAGCGCTCTATTTCATCCGGTTCTCCATATTTCACATAAATTCTTCCACGATCAGTTTCAAAACCTTTTTTGGTTAGTGTTCTATATTTTTGATTTGCATAATCAATACGCTCAAAAAAAATCTTTTTAAACTCATTTATTTCTGTAGATTTATCATTATCTCTTTTCTTCCAAAATTCATATAAAAAACTTCTTTTTTGATTCAACGAATCTAATTTCTTATATTGTTCTAATTCTAAATGAGTAGAAAGTATTTTAGATTTTTCGAACATATCATCACATTCCTCTTTAGAAAGAACACCAAACTCACTATTCACGTAAGGATTTGTTGAAGTAGAAAAATCTTTGTGAGCTTGTGATGTATTATTATAGTAATAAAATTTTTTAGTCTGCTTAGAAATTATATTGTTTTTGTTATCAAATAATGCGAGGTTAATTATATAAGAACCGGTAGGTAAGTCTTTAATATTAAAATACCCTACTTCCACACGAGATTCATATTTTTTTAATAAAAATTTTTCTTTAGTAATTAAAATCTTATTTTTGTTATTAACAATACTTTGCTTAAAAATTAAACTATCTTGATTTAAGCCATATAGTTCACTATAAAAATAAACTATCGGATGTCCGATATGAAAAAATTGATTAGGACGAGGTATAACCTCAAAAGAATTTTTATAGAACATTGAAGTTTTATTTTCAGAATTAACAATAATATTTCCTGCAAGTTGAATATCACTAATTGCAGTTCCGGTATCAAAGTAAGGTTCAATTTCTATTTGTTCAGATAGTTCTTTAATAATTTTATTTTTATCATCTTTAAGAGAAATTATTAAATTATAATTTCCCGCGTTTAACAAAAATCCCAGATTACCTACAAGAACGTTTTTATCAAGTTCTTTATTAAAACTTTCTTGAGAAAACACCCAACTTTTGTTTATTAAATATTTTGAGGAATCTCTATTTTGAATTTTAACATTTAAAAAGAAAGAATCAGTCCGGGAAGAATTGAGCGAATCTTTAGAACTACTATTCAACGAATAGTAAATTTCCAAATAATTTTTTGTCGAATCGTATCTAAACTGAGCATAATCAAAATTGAAATTTAACTCTTGAGAAAAGAGCGACACAATAAAAATAAATTGAAGACAAAGGATTTTAAACATAAAAAATATTTTTTAATCTATGATTCTAATTCTGTTTTCCCAATTCGGATCAAAATACTCTCCTCGTTTGGTTGAATGTAATAACTCCAATTCAGAAATTCCCATGGTGTCTCCAAAAATAAAATAAACACCACCTTCTATTGCATTGTAACTCCAAACTTCATAAGCTTTCATATTGGATTCATTTGTTCTTGTTTCAATCCTATCAGGTATTCCATATAGCAAAACAACTCTTCCTCTATCTGTTTTATAACCGGGTTTATGTCTATGCCCGAAATTTTTAGTTACATAATTTTCTCTACGTTTATATTCTTCCCTAAATTCATTTTCTGGTGTTGTTGGATCGGAATCTCTTTTATTCCAAAAATTAAATAAAAACCTTCTTTTTGCTTCAATATTTTTAAGTGCTTCATACTGATTCAATTCTTCCTGGGTAGCAATATATTTTGCTACTTTAAATTGGTAATCACATTCTTCAACATTTAACACCCCAAATTCACTTTTAATGTAATTATCAGCTTTACTATTGACAGCTATTTGATTATTAATTCTATTATTATAAATATAAAACTCTTTAGTTGATGAATCGATTACATTTTCTAATGAATCTAAGATATTAATAGTTAATAAATATTTTCCCGATTGATATTTTGAAACATTTAGTAAACCCGCCTTTGAAACCGATGGTTGTATTAAATTTAGATTTTCTATTTTACTTTCAATCACAATTTTATCTTTAGTTATATTTTTTTGGAGTTTACAACTATTATTGTTTAACTCTTCATTTTTATAAAGTTCAAAATAATAATAAAGTATGGGAAAGTTATGACTATATATATTATTTGGGTTAGGAGTTATTTCCAAACCATTCTTATAATATAAGGAATTTTGATTTACATCTTCTTTAATAATTTTAGAAGCGAGTTCAATATCACTTATATTTATTTTTGCGGTATTAGTACTCTTCAGAATAAGTGTATCGGAAAAAGTTGAAAAATTAGAACTATTGTTATCTTTAGCAGTAACCGTTAAATTATAACTTCCGAAAGGAACAGCATAAGCAAGTACTCCAACAAGATCCTGATAAAAATCTTTTGTGGTAGTATCTACATTAGAATTAAGATTAAATTTTTTATTTAGAATTTCTTTATTCTTTTCGTCTGTTAAATTGATATTTAGTGTTAAAGAAATGTAGCTTGTACTGTCATTAGTTTTAACTTTTAATTTTGGCTGCTTAATTGCATAATAAAATTCCAGAAAGCTTTTTTCTTCATCATATCTAAAGCTTGCAAAATCAAAACTTAGAAAATTATTAGTTTGAGTATTCGCAATTGTTGAAAAACAAAGAATAAAGCATAAAGTTAGTATTTGTTTTTTAATCATGTTAAAACCCTTCTGAAAAATTATAAAAAAACCTGAGCCCGATAAATAACGGACTCAGGTAAATTAAATATAATTACACAAAAAACAGTATAATTATTTGATACCAAGTGAAACAGAAATTAAATGAGTATCATTATTAAAGACATTTGTTGGCAAGTATGCATAATCTAACATAAATCCAACACCACTAACTTCGTAATTTAACCCAAACCCAACTGAAAAATCATATAAAGTATCATCTTTATCAACATCTGTTGTATATAAATAACCACTTCTAAAGAATAGTAAATTATCATAATTATATTCCATACCAACTCTATATTGATCCGAATAATTATTGTGATTTTCAAAGGAACCAGCAAATGTTATATTATTTTCATTGTTGAGTACAAAATCATAACCTAAACCAATATTAAAAACAGTTGGTAATGAAAATGGGGCAGAGTTAATTTTATAAAACTGTTCTCCTCTTCTTTGATTTGGATTTGTTGCTTTTACCCATAAGCCTGAACCATCAAATTGTAGGTCAGGGCCTATATGTTTCAGCACTATTGCCATAGAAAACCCCTCGATACCGGCTAAATTTGAATAGGTTACACCAAAATCCATACTCAACCCAGACGCACTAACCAAATCAATTGTCTCAGAGACATATTGGAAATTAGCACCAACTGAGACTCTATCGCTCAACATCTTCGCATATGATAAACCAATGGTTGTATATTGCGGTGAAAAAGTTTGTCCAGTCCCATCAGGATTTCGGATTGTAGTTTTCAATATATCACCAATACCTAGTGATTTTATGCTAAAAGCCATACTTCCAAAATTACCAAGTCCAACACCTATAGCTCCATATTGCACTCCTATATCAGCAATATAATTCATATGAGAAACCAAAACATCAACATTATTATTTGTTCTGACTAAGTTTGCAGGGTTCCAAAATAATGCGTCAACACCATGTGAATTAGTTAGATCAGCATTGCCCATCGCTACACCTCTTGCTCCAACGGGAATTAATAATTCTGTTGCACCTTCTGTACCATTTCTAGAAGATTGCGCAAAAGATAACCCAGTAGCAATAAACATTATAATCATAAGAATTAAATTAAATTTCTTCATTTTTTTCTCCTTTAAATTTAACACTAAAATCTGTCAAGAATTTGTGTTTCTTGTATAATTGCTACTTTAAGTATTTTTGTTTTACCTAACTCAGGCATATCGATATAAACTACATATATACCACTAGCAGCAGGTAAGTTTGTTTCATTTTTTAAATCCCATTTAGCAAACTGAGTTTCGTCATTTTTATTTATAGTTTTAACTAAATGACCGCCTAAATTAAAAATTCTTAATTTTGCTTTTTGAGGTAAATGATTAAATGTAACAAATCTTTGATATTTATTTATTTCATTTGGATTTATACCGTAATACGGATTTGGAAATACATTGATCTTTTCCACATCACTTGCAGCATTATTTGAATTATAATCAAACGCAGGTGCAGTAAAAACATATTTATCATCCACTGTTAATGGTTTATTAGTTATAATTCTTATAGTAGTTCCAGCTGGGGGAGGAGTACCATCTTCTGCAAAATCACAAATAATCATTCTACCCCATGGATAGACAAATCCACCATAAAAATCAACAAAATAATTATTACCTTGATAAATTGCACCTGCTCCTCCAGAAGCTTCACATTGAGCAGCAAAATCAGCATAACCATTCGTACCAGGTGCAGGATCCATCCAATAAATCCAATCTGAAGCAGGATATTTGAAGTAAGGATCTTTTCCGGTATTATAATTCCATTCAGTTTTGCTAGAACTAGTATCATTCCAAACAATAAATGGAATCATACGCTTATCATCGGAAGGATCATCTATAGTATTGATACCTATATCCCAAAGTTCAAAAGGAACTTTAGCAATATGGTTATCATCAAAAGGATAAACTCCAAAACCACCTTCACTAGTAAATCTTAATTCAAAATCTCTTGGAGAAGCATAATCAACATATCTAGTTAATCTGCCCATTCCCCCACTTCCACCACCAGCACTAACATAATAATCTTTATTTGAATTGAGACTATGCCATACTTTATTACCATTGTAAGGAAGACCCGATTCATCATATTTATCACTTATTAAAGGTGTACCTTCATAAGCAACCTCCACCATTGCATCACCATCACCTTTAATACCAGCAGCAGCATTAGGTACTATTATTTGTAATCCATCAACTATAATATATGAATTTTCTATTCCAGTTAGGTTTTTTTGTAAAGGGGTTACTTTAGTATTTTTAGTTATGTTAAAAACTGACCATCCAAAACCTAAAGAAGTATCAACACCAGTATCAGTATTAGTATATATTTCATAAGTTTCAATATCTACCCGATATTCATCTCCTGTTAAATCCTTCGGGGATATTACTTTAACTTTTACAACCGCGTCACTATTACCTTCAATGTGCTTAACATTAATATAATCACCTACATTTGCCTTAGTTGATTCACCGGGTTTGAAAGTTTGAGGGAATACTTCATGAATAATACTTTCACTTTCAAGAACACTAGGGACTGTAGTTAAATCTTTGTGAACTGCGTAAGATGTAACTGCAAAGTAATAAGGTGTTCCATTATTAAACTTTGCTCCTCCATTAAAGAGATCTTTTTTTATTGTAATATATCTTTTGATACCAGAATCACTACCAAATTTTAGCACTTTATTTAATACTGTAGCTGATGCTACATCAAATTGTGGGCCTATTACTTTTCCAATACCGTCATCCAAATCATAAGTAGCCACTATTTTAGCATCCTCTTTTTGTGCAAATTTAGAAGGATATTGATATACAACATAACCTTGGAACTTATATCCTAAAGCATTGTATTCCTCTATATCTTTGGTTACAGTACTATTTGACAAATCATCCCAATTTAAGATAATTTCTTTATCAATTTCTGTAACTTTTACATCTGGTGCAACAGGAGTAGCTGGAACTTTAAAGAAATTATCATAAGTTGCTTGTGCTTCTAAATCATAGAATTTTAGTAATTGAACAGCAGCTAATCTATCAACATTTCCAAATGTGCCAGCTGCTAACTCACCAACCACTACTTCTTGTGTATCACCCGGAGCCATTGTAAATGGACCTGCAACCATACCTTGTCTTCTATCGCCAGGAGGATGCATAATTCCATCAACCCAACCTTGACCGGTTATGGGATCACCAGACAATGTAAATTTGGTTGGCTGCTCAGTAACTGGATCTGCAAACGGAGAACCAGTTGTTGAAATTCTGCCTCTAAATAGATTATGAAATTGCAGTGTTCCGGTAACATATTCGTTAAGATCCGGATCACTAAAAATAGGATCCCCATTTATAAAGAAATAATGTGCAGACATCGGTAAATTTTTATAACCACCTATTTTCTTGTTGTTAAAAATAGCAGTATCGGAAGCCGTAGCAGGAACAATTGGTCCTTGAAAAAAATCAAATCCGACAGCAGGTGGTGTTAAGCCGTAAGTTGCGTCTTTTGCTTTACCATTATAAGTGTACATTAATGATTTCTCTACATCACATCCGGAAAAGTCATCGCCTGCATCACCCACATCAGGATCCGACCACATTGATACATACATTGAATCAAACACAGCATCAGATTTATTGATAATAACATATTTTCTGAACATTGTATTTCCTAAAGCACTTGAACTATTATATCCCCAAATAGTTGCTTGCATTTCGATTCCCATAGGATCAGAACCATATAAACTTCTACATTGGGCTGTATCTAAATCATTTGCCACAAACCAAATTGTTTGGCTTGCCCCTGGAAATCCAGGGATATCAACACCTGCATCGTAAATACCATTATTATTAACATCTTCATAAGGGGCACCTTGTTCAGCAGGCCATTCATTCCAATCTTTTTCGTATTGTGCTCTTACTTCATCTTCACTACCTTCCCCATCGTTTACTTCTGAAGATAAATCTCCATCTATCCAATCAGGTCTTACTCTATATATCCTTACTCCATCACCTGGTTGAGCAATTTCTCTTTTACCACTTGGTAAAATTCTACCTGGCATTAACCCTTGTTGGTAGGTAGACCCCCCCACTCTTTTTTCACCATTAACATTGGCTCCCCATACAAACCCAGACTGAAATATTGCTGTTTTGTTACTTCCTTTAGGAAAAACTAATCCTGAATTTTGATTAGGAGCAATATCAGAATTACCGTCATTATAAATCCAAGTGGAAATATTATTAATGTTGAAATGAGTTCTACTCGGACTTCCATTTGTTTTACTCAAACGAGAAGTCTTATTATTTTTATTCCCTTCGGCATTTAACTGAATTGTAAACAACAATATCAGTATAACGAAAAGAATACTTAATTTATTATATCTCATAAATTTAACTCCTATAACTATTTTATTAAATTTTATTATTGGTTAATACTCTAATCTTATACCCACAAGAATTTGTCTTGCATCTTGGTAAAAATCATTATAACCAATATTCATCGCATTATATAATTCACCATATATCTCGCCATAGGTGTTCAATAACTGACCTCCTAAGTCAGGATCAGCTATGTAACCATCATCATTAGCTGCACCAGTTCTTTTATATACAGTCTCAATATTTTTATTATTGAATAAATTCAAAACTCTAACATAAACATTCACATATAGATCATCAAAAATGTTAAATGATTTATCAATCTTTAAATCCAAATTAAAAATTGAAGGTGTTAGTGACGAATTTAATGGTTCAAGTGGTTGCCTAAATCTTGAATCAGATTCCATATTATCACCACCAATACCTCTGGTAAAAGGATGACCACTGGCAAAATTTGCTAATAGCGAAATTCCTAATTGTTCTAAAATAGGTCCACCATCATCTTTACCGAATCTATAATCAATAAAAAGATTACCTTTGAAAGGTCTGTCATAATTCAATGGACTAACATATTGAGGTCTGAAAACAGTTACACCATCCAAAGGTGCACCTACTATACCGGCATTACTATTAGGATTACTACCTGTACCTGCAGCATCAGAAAAAGATAATGATGCAGAACCACTTAATCTTTTATATCTACGCATAGTTAACTGAACTTCAAATCCTTTAGTGGTTTGAAAATCTCCATTAGCCTTAGAATTGTAAGAGGAATAGTCAGACTCTTTTGACACATCCTGAACTATAAAATAAATTTGTCCCTTCACATCATCATAGTAACCTGAAATATCGACAGACATAAAGTCAGTTAATTGTTGTCTGAAACCAACTTCATAGTGAGTCTTTTTAATTGGTCTCAAATCTTGTCCGGTTGGTCGGGAAAAGAAAAAACCTTGTCCCAGTGTATAAGCTAAGCTATGATATCCGTCATAAGCTTGATTTAAAGACGGTTGTTGAACATACTTTCCATAACCGGCATGAAAAACAGTTTGATCAGTTACCGGAAATGAAACACTTAATCTAGGACTTACAGAACTGTATGGTTTAACTTCTTTAAACCCTTTTTTGTATAAACGTCCAGCCGCAAAATTAACACCAATAGCATCATCAGGTAAATCAGGTTTTTTAAAAACTAAATTATCTATATCAAAATAATCATATCTTAAACCAAGATTTAATATTATATCATCAAATTCTATCCTATCTTGAACATAAATACCTGCTTCAATCGGTTTGTGCGGAGCGTAAAAATCACCATCAACTCCATTAACTTTACCGCCACCGTCTGTTTTATTACCATAAATATCGTAGCCATAATTATTAACACCACTCTTGTATAAGATATCAGCTTTGATCTTATCAATTTGAGCTTTTGTAGGATTAGCAATATCTTTAAGTGAATTTTCTAATTCAAACGCAAAACCACTTTGCCCTCTTGCACTCCAAGCTCGTATAACATGTTGTTTAAATTCACCACCTATTTTTAAATTATGATGTTTAGTCGGTAAATAAGTTAGATCAAATCTACCATTATAACCCATTGTTTCTCCTTTTTGATGGTTAGCCGCTAAACGTCCGGCACCTTCAAACTTAAAACCATAAATTTTATAATTAGCGGGTTGAACATATCTAGTTGTTGCAGCAGATAATTTTTTAAGGTTTTCTCGATCTTTAGCAGTTCTTATCCATTGATTTCCAGCTTTAGCGTTTGCTACACTATCTCCGTAAGCCCAAAAATCAGCTCCCAAATACTGATCATTAACTTCAAAACTATTAAATGTTACTCCACCAGATAATTCATAAAATAAATTAGAAGCAACAACATGTTTTAACTTTAAACTAAAACTACCATTGTTAAAATCAGTTTTAGAAAGCCTATCATTAGTCAGGCTAAAGATATTAGCACCTCTTAACCCATCATTATCGTTCCAACCATCTGTGTAAGTACCTGCAACTCTAATTAAAATTGGATTGAAGTCCATCGTAACAGTTCCAGAATGAGTATAGGCTTCTCTTTTATCTTTAGTCCAAACACCTTTGGGATAAACTAAATTAATAGTGTCATTCTGAACTGCCTCTTTATCCAAGCCATCTCCAATTAATCCAAAATCTAATCCAGGGTATGCTTTTTTAGTTCTACTTCTATCAAAATCATAATTTAAATTATAGAACACTTTGATTTTATTTGCCCATATAGGTCCGCTTAAAGAAAAACTTGTTTCATTTTGACCGTACCAGTAAGCACCTAATCTTGTACCTTCTTGTTTGTAAAAATCATCTTTTGATTTAAATCCAACGTTATCGGTAATATATTCAATGCTTGCATGCCAATCATTTGTACCTGACCTTAGTTGTGAACGAATAATACCAGCATTAGAACCTCCAAATTCAGCCGAAAAACCACCTGATTCTACAGAAAGTTCTTCTACTGCATCATTTGAAATTGTAACAGCTCTACCGCCATCTTCGGGATTAGAAATTGAATTCCCTTCCAAATAATAACCAACTTCGTCCGGACGACTTCCCCTTATATGGATTGTTCCACTATTTTCAATAACTCCAGCTTGTAAACCAACAATATTTGTAACTCCCCTTACCGGTAAATTTGATATATCTTCGCCGGTTACACTTCTTATTGAACTGGTAGCATCTTTTTTGATTAAAGGTTTTTGTGCAATTACAGTAACAGTTTCAACTGATATATTTTCAGCCGGTAACTTAAAATCAATCTCTGTAGTTAAATCCGTGTTTACACGAACATTTTTAATTGTGATTGATTGATAACCGAGATACGATGCTTTTAATTCATAAACACCAGCATCCAGGTTCATTATAATAAAGTCTCCGTTTTCATCAGTAGCAGCACCAAAACTACTTCCAATAATAATTATGTTAGCACCAATTAGTGCCTCCCCTGTTGATAAATCGGTTACTTTACCTTTTATTCTTCCATTTCCAGCAAATAATAATGCCGGTAGAAAAGAAATAAGTATTAATAGGTAAACAATTTTTCGATTCATATTTTTCTCCTAAATTAGTTTCTTGTTTTATTTATGTTGTAGAAAAAATATTTAATAACCATTCATTAAGACCTCCATACTTTATTGTATTTTTATTTAGTTTAATAATATTAATGTTTTTTGATATAAATTCAAAATGTAAAATTGGTTTGCACATTATAAAAAAGAAGTTCTCAGAGTATTGCATCAATTTTTTCCGCAAATACATTTTTCGGTACAGCTCCTATTATTGTATCTACCACTTTACCATCTTTAAATATTAAAACCGTAGGGATGCTTCGCACACCAAATTTTATTGCTGATTGCTGATTGCTATCTACATCTAATTTACCGAATTTAACTTTGCCTTCATAATCTTTAGCAAGTTCATTAATTATCGGTGCAATCATTTTACAAGGTCCGCACCAAACCGCCCAAAAATCTACCACAACGGGAATGTTAGCTTGGGTTACTTCTTGTTCAAAATTATCATCTGTAATTGTAATTGGTTCCATTTTAATTTCCTTTAGTTATTTACATTTTGCCTTTTTTCTTTAATATGTCCCGAGCTATAATTAATTTTTGAATTTCGTTTGTTCCTTCAAAAATTCGATTGATTCTGGAATCACGATAAAATCTTTCAATAGGTAATTCTTGTGAGTAACCCATTCCACCGTGAATTTGTACTGCTAAATCCGCTATCTTATCTAAGGAATCGGAGCAATAAAGTTTTACCATTGCAGTCTGTCGGGAGATATTTTTATTTAAGTCGTAATCAACTGCTGTTCTATAAACAATCGATTCCATGTTGTAAATCATTGTTGCCATCTCTGCAAGGTAAAATTGTATAGCTTGAAAATGACTTATCGGTTTATCAAATTGTTCTCTTTCTTTTGCGAACTGTGTTGACATTTCTAATAATTCTTTTGCAGCACCAAGACACGCTGCACCAAGTCCTAATCTACCAGCATCGAGGGTTTTCATAGCGAGTAAAAAGCCTCTGCCATCAGTACCGATTAAATTTTCTTGTGGAATTTTCACATTATCAAAGATAATTGCATTGGTAGAGCTTCCTTTAATTCCCATTTTCTTTTCATGTGGTCCAGCATGATATCCTTCGTTATTAGTTTCTACCACAAATGCAGTAATTCCTTTTAAGGTTCTTGCAAAAACAGAAACTATATCAGCAGTACCTCCATTTGTTATCCAAAGTTTCTCACCATTAATCACCCATTGCCCGTCAACTAATTCCGCTTTGGTTCTTAAATTAAATGAGTCTGAACCTGCCTGCGCTTCAGTAAGACAAAAAGCTCCGAGTTTTTCACCAGATGCCAAAGGAACTAAATATTTTTGTTTTTGTTCTTCGGTACCGCCAAGATAAATTACATTTGCTCCTATTGATTGATGTGCACCAATAACAGTTGCTGTTGACATGCAGCCTCTTGCAATTTCTTCTTGAGCAATGCAGTAGCCTACTTCTCCAAATCCACCACCGCTATACTTTTCGGGAAATGAAATTCCGAGTATTCCTATTTCACCAAGTTTTTTTATTAAATCAGTTGGGACTTTACTTTCTTCATCTATCTGTGCAGATATCGGTTTAATTTCATTGTTGGTAAAATCTCTTACCATTTCTCTGAGCATTTGCTGCTCTTCAGTAAATTCAAATTTAAACATTTACAATCTATTTTTTTTAATATTCAATTATTTAATTGGCTTACAAATAACATCGCCGGTATAACTAACATTATATTCACCACCATCAACACCGAGTACATTTCCCGAAATCCAATTAGCTTCGGGCTTACACAGCATTACAATTGCTTTTGCTACTTGTTCGGGTGTAGTTAATTTTCCCATAGGATTTTTTCCCTTAGCAGCTTTAACCATTTTTTCATTACCAGGTATTTTTCTTAATGCAGGTGTATCCGTAACCCCAGCCATTATTGCATTAGCGGTTACTCCCATTGAACCTAGTTCAACCGATAGCTGTCTTATATGTGCTTCCAATGCAGCTTTTGCAGCAGAGACTGCACCATAGGAAGGAATTACCTGTTGAGAGCCAGCACTTGTAAGACCAAAAATTCTGGCACCTTTTGCCAATAAATCTCTTTGAACCAAACCTTGTGTCCAATAAACTAAAGAATGAGCCATAACATCAAGCGTCATTTCCATTTGTGGTTTTGTTATACAGTCATTAGGAGATTTAGTTATGAATGGTTTTAGTGTACCGAATGCTAATGAATGAATAAGAACATTAATTTGTAAATGTTCTTTTGTGGCAAATCTTTCTTTTATTTCGTCTAATGTATCTTTTCTTTTTAATTGATCGGCAGCATTCATATTAAAGAATATTGCTTTGTGTCCTGTTTTTTCTATTTTCTTTATTATGGATGCAACTTTGTGCATTGTACTTTGTCTATCTAAATGGATACCCAAAATATGATAATCGTTTTTTGCAAGTTCAACTGCAGCGGCACCGCCAAAGCCGCTTGAAGCACCAAGTATTAAAGCCCATTTTTGCGTCATATTATCCCTATTAAATTATTGCTTATAAAGTTAAAAAATAATATTGCTTAAAACAAATTACAAAAGAAAAGATTTAAATTATTTAGAATGTTTGATAAGCTATTGCTTCATCTCCTATAATCTTTTGTGTTTCTTTTATAAAATTGTTATTGATATTAACTTTTTGCCCGATAATATATTTTTTTGTTTTGCCTTCAACCTTAACATATATTATGACAGGTAAACTACCTGAATTTTCGTTAAATATTTTTTTCAACTGTTTAACGGTATTACCATCATGTTCTTCAACATCCATTAGCAACGCAATTTTTTTTGTAAGTTTGCCTGCAACTTCCGATAAGGCTGTTGCTTCGTTTGCATGAATCTTAAACTTATCACCGCTGCTCTCTAATTTACCTTCTATCATTACGGTAGCTTCCGGTTCAATAATCTTTCCAAACTCACTGTATGTTCTGCCAAACATTATGCACTCACAAGAACCGGATAAATCGTCCAGATTAAAGAATGCCATTGTATTTCCCGATCTGTCAATTTTAGTTTTTACGGAAGTAATAACACCGCATGCTCTTACTGTATCTGTATCTTTGAACGAATGCGGATCACCAAGTTTAACAGATGAAAAAGAATTGTATTCCGCTTGAAATTTTCTTAACGGATGATCCGATAAATAAAAACCAAGAGCTATTCTTTCTTGTGCCAACTTATATTTGTTTGTCCATTCTTCAATTGTTTCCAATTCAGGTTCATCCAACTCAAAGTGTTCGTCAATTTCACCAAAAAGACTATCGGATTGACTTTCTTTTATTTGCTTACTTTTTTGTCCGAATTGAAGTGCTTTCTCAATTGAGATAAAATTTTCTGCTCTTGTTCCCTTTACGGAATCGAACGCTCCGGAAAGTACAAGCCCTTCCATAGCTCTCTTATTTACAATGTAAGTATCTACATTGGAAGTAAAATCATAAATGCTTGTAAAATTTCTTCCAAGTTCTTTGTAGGCTCTTTCAATTTCAACAACTACATTTACACCAACATTCTTAATTGCCGACATTCCAAAAATAATCTTACCGTCTTTAACAGTAAACTTCACAGAAGGATTATTTACACTTGGAACCATTACGGGAATTTTCAATTTTCGGCAGTCATCTAAAAGAATAGTAACCTTATCGGAATTTTTATATTCGTTGCTAAGGTTTGCTGCCAAAAACTCCGCTGTGTAATTTGCCTTTAAGTAAGCTGTTTGGTAAGCAACAAAACTATAAGCAACTGCATGACTTTTATTAAATCCGTAATTGGCAAACTTATCTATCACAACAAAAATCTCTTCTGCAATTTTTTTCGGGATATCGTTTTCTACTGCTCCGTCCACAAATTTTGTTTTTTGTCGTTTCATTTCTGCAAGATCTTTTTTACCCATTGCACGTCTTAAAATATCAGCTTCTGCTAGGCTCATTCCTGCAATTTTATTTGCTATCTGGATTACTTGCTCTTGATAAACTATTATTCCGTAAGTTTCACTTAATATTTCTTCCAACAAAGGATGAAGATATTCAATAGGTTTTCTTCCATGCTTTCTATCTACAAAATCATTAATAAATTCCATTGGTCCCGGTCGATACAATGCATTCATCGCAGAAAGATCTTTTATACTTGTTGGCTTTAAGTTTTTAAGATGTTCTTTCATTGGAGCAGATTCAAACTGAAACACACCTGTTGTTTGTCCCTTTGAAAAAAGTTCATAAGTTTTTTTATCATCAATAGGGATATCATCAATAATTACATCTTCATCTCTTGTTTCTTTTATAAGGTCAATAGTATCACGAATAATTGTAAGAGTTCGTAAGCCGAGGAAATCCATTTTTAATATCCCGGCAGAATCTAACTCTTTCATATTATATTGTGTAACAATATCACCTTTAACTGAAGCTATGGGAATAAAATCGCTTACTTCACCCGGAGTAATTACTACTCCAGCAGCATGTTTAGAAGCATTCCTGTTCATTCCTTCAAGGATTTTTGCATATTTAATTAAGTTTAATATTGATTCATCTTTAGAATTTTTTACCCAAGCAAGTTCAGGCACCTCTTTTAAGGATTGTTCAATACTAAAAACCCGCCCAAATTTTGAAGGAATAACTTTTGTAATTTTATCAACTGTAGGAATTGGAATACCAAGTACGCGTGCAACATCTCTTAAAACTGCTTTAGAAGAAAGACGATTAAACGTTATAATTTGGCATACAGACTGCTCACCATATTTTTCTTTAACATAGTCAATCACTTCACCGCGTTGATCATCAGCAAAATCTATATCAATATCGGGCATTGACTTTCTTGAAGGATTTAGAAATCTTTCAAATAGTAAATCATATTCAAGAGGATTTACATTTGTAATGCCTAAAGCATAAGCAACCAAACTGCCCGCTGCACTTCCCCGCCCCGGTCCTACGGGAATACCTCTCTTTTTTGCTGCATTAATAAAATCTTGAGTAATTAAAAAATAGCCGGAATACCCCATGGATTTTATTATATCTATTTCGTAGTTAAATCTGTCTTCTATATTTTTATTTATAGTTTTGAATCTTTTATCCAAACCTTCTCGTGATAACAATTCAAAATATTCATCCAAGTTTTTTGCACTCGATTCTTTTGGAATAGGAAAGATAGGATAATGGAATTTTTCGAAGTCTAAACTTAAATCTATTTTCTCCTCTATAGCAAGTGTGTTTTCTATCGCTCCGTTAAACTTACCGAACAAGTCTTTCATTTGCTGACCCGACTTGAAATAAATCTCATCGGTATTGTATCGCAATGTTCTGTAATCATTTTTTTGATTTGGATCGGAAAGCATCAGAAGAATATTATGAGCAACTGCATGTTCTTTTTCAATATAATGAATATCGTTAGTACAAATCATTGGAATGTTCAGTTCTTTCGATAACTTGGGAATTCCTTCCAATACAGCTTGATCTTCGGACATTGAATGATCTTGCAACTCTAAGAAGAAATCTTCACCAAACATTTCATGAAGAATTATTGTGTTCTCTTTTGCTTTTTCATAATCTCCATTTAATAAATGACTTGCAACAGGTCCGGCAAGACAAGCAGAGGTACAAATCAATCCTTCTTTATGTTGATTTAATAGTTCTAAATCTATTCTCGGCTTATAATAAAAACCTTCCGTAAAACCTTGAGTGGTAAGTTTAAGCAAATTTTTATAACCAATATTATTCTTCGCAATTAAGATTAAATGATTATAGTGTCTAGATTTTTTTCTGCCAGTATTTTTCTCACCTCTTTCAAATCTGCTGCCTTCAAACTTTATATAAATCTCAACACCAATAATCGGTTTTATATTTGCTTTCTTAGCTTTTTTATAAAACTCGGAAATACCATACATTACTCCGTGATCAGTAAGAGCAATAGCATGCATATTATTTTTTTGAGTTGCATTAATTAACGAATCAATAGTACAAGCAGCATCTTGTAAACTGTAATGCGAATGGTTATGTAGATGAACAAAATCACTCATAAATTTTTATTTCCTTTTTCTTAACTTTTTCCCGTGTGCCCAAAGCCACCGGAACCTCTTTCGGAGTTTTTTAACTTATCGGTTTCAATAACATTTGCGATTACAACTTCAGCAATAATAAGCTGGGCAATTCTATCACCACGATTTATAATAAAATCTTCATTTCCAAAGTTGAATAGAATTATTTTAATTTCACCTCTGTAATCGGAATCAATTGTTCCCGGTGAATTTAACAAACCGATATTATTTTTAGCTGCTAAACCGCTTCGTGGTCTAACTTGAATTTCGTACCCTAATGGTATTTCTATTGAAATGTTTGTAGGAACCATAATAACTTTTCCGGCAGGAATTATTAACGGTTCTTCAATTGCCGCTCTAATATCCATCCCCGAACTCCCTTCGGTTGCATAATGAGGAAGTGGTATATCAAGAAATTTATCGGATATTCTTTTGATAAGTAAATCAATTTTTTTCATTTGGATTATTGTTTTATTACTTTATTGAAATGAATTGTAATAATGAATTTAATAAAAATTATACATCAGATGAAAGTTGATTTTAAATTTTTGTTTTACGTTCAGTAAAATTGATTAGTGTAGTAGAAAGATATGCCCCTCCAATAGGAATTGAATTATTTAATAAGTATCATCTTTTTAGAAGCGGTATAATCATTTACACTAATTGTATAGAAGTAAATTCCGCTTGTTAATTTATCTGCATCAAACTTGGCTTTGTAAA
>PDWI01001023.1_pt1 | contig 45359 bp, 47 predicted proteins | sample 1430891 | NCBI WGS metagenome assembly PDWI01 (sample SAMN01162508, study PRJNA174530) | Oral metagenome, whole genome shotgun sequencing project. | biome: Marine environment; feature: Marine mammal; material: Swab sample of the gingival sulcus; isolation source: swab sample of gingival sulcus...
TCAAACAATGTATTTGTTTTAGGCAATGAAGTAATAGTAGATAAAGGTCATGATGGTTCAGTTGTTTTAGGAGATAAATCAACCATAGATAAGGTTCATTCTGGTCCTTATACTTACGGGGGTGAAAATGATGAAAAAGTATCTGGCAAAAGGGGCAAAGGAACTAGAGTTGTCTCTGTTGGAAGCGTAGGGGATGAAAGACAAATCCAAAATGTAGCTCCTGGCGTTGTTTCCCCTGATAGTACAGACGCCATAAATGGAAGTCAGCTTCATGGTTCCATGGAATATGTTTCAGATCAAGCAAGTGCTGGTATAGCAGCTGCCATGGCGGCAGCACACTTGCCCCAACCCCATGATTCAGGCAGGAGTATGTTAAGTGCAGCAGTTGGAGCCCATAAGGATGAACAAGCTCTTTCGATTGGACTATCTACAATATCTGATAATGGAAGATGGATAATAAAAGGTTCAGTATCTCACGATACACAAAGAAATACTAGTGGTGGTGTTGGCGTAGGCTTTCAGTGGTAATCAAATTTAGGGGTAAATCCCCTAAGTTTATATTTAGGTTTATAAAATAAGGAGAGAAAATGAAAGTATTAAAGCAGTTGGCTTTGTTTGTTATGGCGCTATTTTTAGTGGGTTGTACAAATACGGTTGGAAACAATGTGGTAAACGATAAGGGTGAGCTAGTTGGCGATAAGCTTGACTGGCCAAAGATAGAAGATGCTTATCAAGAGGAAGGAATTTTTCCAAATATGAGCAATCTTGAAAATATCAGTAAGGGCATGAGCAAAGAAGAGCTTTACTATCTGATTGAGAGACCACATTTTTCTGAAATGAATGGTGCGGATGAGTGGAACTATATAATGAAATTTAAAAAGCATGATGGAAGCGTTAAAGTTTGCCAATACAAGATACTTTTTGATGAAGATGATAGAGCTCAAAGTTTCTTTTGGAAACCAAAAAATTGTTTAGAAAAGCCAGTAGAAAAGGTTGTTATCAATTCAGATACACTCTTTCCAGTTTTTCCTAAAGCAGATGCTTTGTTTCCATCAAATATGGGTTCAACAGAACACATCATGCAAACAGGAAAAGAACAACTAAACGAACTTGCAAGAAAGATACTAAAAAGCAAAGGCAATCCCAAGGTTCTTCTTGTAGGTCATGCTGATTTTAGAGGAAGTTATGCATACAATATGGAACTTTCCAAAAAAAGAGCTCTTAGCGTGAAAAACTACCTAGTATCAAGAGGCGTTAACCAAAATGATATAAAATGTGATTGGAAAGGTGAAAGTGAGCCTGTGAAAGAGTGCTCAAGCTCCCTAAAAGGACAAGCACTTATCAAATGTTTGCAGCCAAATAGAAGGGTAAGTGTGGAAATCACAAGGGATTATCTTAATCCTAGATAATTTTGATGATTTAAGGAGGCCTTCTTAGGCCTTCTTAAGTTGTATTTAAGCTTTCAATAGCCTTGAATCTGCTTTGTTTTATCTCTGCCTAGATCCACATCTAAAATTTAAATAGTCCCGTAAACAAAATATATAATTTTAATTATAATTTAACTGTATTTTCGATATAAGTTGAAGATATAAATTTTTATATTAGGGTCGTATATGATTGAGATATTGTCTTCTATTGTGGATACCTTAAATGGATATATTTGGGGTATATTGGTTTATATACTTTTAGGTGTTGGATTGTATTTTACTATTCGTAGTAGATTTGTTCAGTTTAGACTTTTTGGCCAGAGTATTAGACGAATGATTGTAGGAAAAAGGGGTGCTAGTGATGCCATTAGCCCATTTCAAGCATTTGCTACTGGACTTGCTAGTCGTGTTGGAACAGGAAATGTTGCTGGGGTTGCCATAGCCATTACTATGGGAGGTCCTGGAGCCATTTTTTGGATGTGGATTACGGCACTTATAGGCATGAGTTCTGCCTTTGTAGAATCCTCCTTAGCCCAACTTTATAAGGTAAAAAATGAAGATGGGAGTTATCGTGGGGGCCCTGCTTATTATATAACTCAAGGATTAGGACAAAGATGGTTGGGTATAGCCTTTGCCCTAAGTCTTATCTTGGCTTTTGGTTTTGTTTTTAATGCAGTTCAGGCAAATACTATCGCTGCTTCCACAAACCAAGCTTGGGGTTGGGATTCTAGTATGGTTGGAATTGTCCTAGTTCTCATAACGGCCCCTATCATTTTTGGGGGAATCAAAAGGGTGGCTAAGGTTGCTGAGCAGATAGTTCCCATTATGGCTATTCTTTACTTAATAGTTGCTATATATATAATAGGAGTTAACCTAGATAAGATTGGCATGGTTTTTATGTTGATAATCTCTGATGCTTTTAATTTCTCTTCCGCTGCTGGAGGACTTTTTGGAGCACTTAGCGTTGGGATGATAAATGGAATCAAAAGGGGACTTTTCTCAAATGAAGCCGGTATGGGTTCGGCTCCAAATGCGGCTGCTGCAAGCGATGCTTACCACCCTGTAAATCAAGGTTTGATTCAAATGTTGGGCGTTTTTGTGGACACTATCATTATTTGTTCATGCACGGCTTTTATCATCTTAGTAAGTGGAGTTTATAGCACAAGTTCTCAAACTGGAGCAGAGCTTACCCAGCTTGCACTTCAAAGTGGTATAGGTCAGTATGGAAGCGCTTTTTTAGCTATTCTTCTTTTAATGTTTTGTTTTTCTTCTGTTATCGGAAATTATTCCTACGCGGAGAGTAATATTCAGTTTATTAAAAATAATAAAGTAGTTTTATTTATTTTTAGAATCATGGTTTTGGGTATGGTTTATTTTGGTGCGGTTCAAAAGGTATCTTTAGTCTGGAATATGGCTGACGTTTCCATGGGCATAATGGCATTGATAAACCTAGTTAGCATTATGATTTTAGCTCCTACGGCATTTATTTTATTGAGAGATTTTGAAGAGCAGATAAAATCTGGTCAAAGTCCAGTATTTGATATAAACAAACACCCCAAATTAAAAAAGAAAGTAAAATCTAATATTTGGGAAAAGTAGTTTTTTAAATAGTGGGTATGAAGTTAATTTTTAAATTGATACTAAGGAAATAACATAAAAATAAATAGCATTTTGAAAAATGCTTACTTTAACTAGTTATCTGTTTTCCGTAATCCGTTTTCGGCACCGAAGTCATCTAACCTTTTGCAAAGTCATTTTATGTTAGTATTATTTTAAAAAATAGGAATTTTGATGGATGTGAATGACATAGTTAATGGTTATGAAGAATTTAAAAACAAACAATTCAAAAAATACAAAAATAGATTTATAGATCTAATCAAACAAGGACAAAGACCGAAGGTTCTTTTTATATCTTGTTGCGATTCAAGAGTTATTCCAAATCTTTTTACTTCAACTGATCCAGGTGACATGTTTATCATTAGAAACATAGGAAATATGGTGGCTCCTTATTCTCCAGATAATGACTACCATTCCACAGCTGCCGCCATCGAATACGCAGTTTCTATCCTAAATGTAAGCGATATCATAGTTTGTGGGCATTCCCATTGTGGTGCCATAGATGGACTTTATAAAGAATTAAAAGATAGTGATAGTTTTGTGCATGTGAAAAAGTGGTTAGAACTTGGGCAAAAGGCTAAAGATTATGTAAGCCTAAACATGCCAAATGCATCTAAGAAAGAAAAATTAGAAGCCACCGAGAGAATTTCTGTGGTATTTCAACTTTTTAATCTCCTAACATATCCAGAGGTTGAAAAAAGGGTAAATGAGGGTGTTTTAAGTCTTAGGGGTTGGTATTATAAGATAAAAACTGGCGAGCTTGAATACTATGATGATGAGAGTTGTGAGTTTAAACCTTTGGAAGGGGATTATCGTGAGATTGATTTTAGCGTTACTTTGTATTAGCCTATCCCTTTTTGCCAAAGATATAAATATCGCATCTTATAATGTGGAAAATCTTTTTGATGGAGTAAACCAAGGAAGTGAATATAGGGACTTTACCCTCTCTCACAAGGGTTGGAACAAAAAAATGGCAAATATAAAATTTAAGCATACCCTAAAAGCTATAAAATCAATAAATGCAGATATAATAGCCTTGCAAGAAGTGGAAAATGAAGCTTTGTTGGGCGCTTTAGCAAAGGGGGCTGGGTTTGAGTATCTTGCCTTTACAAAGCCAATAAAATCCCCAGTTGGAGTTGGTATCTTATCTAAATATCCCATAGTTTTTAAAGAAAGCATTTACGCTGGCATTAGAAAAACCAGGGATTTTTTGCATGTAAAAATAGATATAGATGGAAAAAAGCTTGGCATCTGGGTTGTTCATTTTCCAACCCAAAAATACCCCTTTAGCAAAAGAATGAAAGTGGCAAAAACCCTAAAAAAAGCCATAGAAAAAAGTGGTGATGGGGAGTTTTTAATGGTTGGGGATTTTAATACCAAGATATCCCCAAAGTCTATCTTACAAAAAACTTTTGGTCCTTTAAAACAAAAAAAAGATTTTTATGACCCTTGGTTTTCTCTACCCTACCATTCTAGATATTCCCAAGTTTTTTATGGTAAAAAATCCGCCCTTGATAGGATGATAATGGGCAAAAGGCTCTTTGATGGTAAGGGTTTAGAATATAAAATAAATTCTTTTAAGGTGGTAAAAAATTCTTTTTTAAAAGATAAAAAAGGTTATCCAAATCGTTGGAAAAAAAGAAAAGGCTATCATCAAGGAAGGGGATATTCAGATCATTTTCCCATCATGTTAAGCATTAGCGATAAGCCAAATAAACCCATTTTAAAACATGTCCAAAAAACTACAAATATAAAAAATCTTTATAAAATGGACACAGGAGATGTGAATGTAAAGCTTTCCAAAGTAGTGGTGGTTTACAAAAATAAACATGGAGTCATCATAAACCAAAATGGGCGAGGAATTTACGTTTATAAGCCAGATTTTGATCTAAAAAAATTTCATATGTATGATTTTTGGGTTAAAAGCATAAAAGACTATAAGGGTTTAAGGGAGATAGATTTGTTAGGGGTGGAAAAAGAATATGGAAAGGTTCAAAATATATCAGATTATTTTATAAAAGCTAGCCATATACAAGATGCCAAACCAAGCGATGTTGTGGATAAAATCAGTGGAATTGTAAAGGGAAGGTATCTTATGGGAGATTTTGGTAAAATCATGCTTTTTGTAAAAGATGGTAAGAAACTAAAAAATAACCAAAGTTTAGATCTAAAAGAGGTTAGGGTAGGAAAATATAAGGGGAAATTAGAATTAATCTTAGAGGATAGAGAATGAAAGGGTTTTTAGATATTTTTATGCTTACTGCCTTTGTGCTTTTTATAACCTTCATGATGCGAGGGTTTTTTCTGCAAATTCAAGAAAATAAAAAAACCAATAAAAAGGATAAAAAATGAAAAAAGTGTTGGCGTTTTTAGTCATAATGACTTATATGAGTGCCTTAGATATAGGCGAACAAATTCCGCAAATTGTGGTAAAAAATCAGTTTGATAAACCTTATACTTTGGATAAGGGCTTATCTTCCATAATCTTCTCAGATACCCAGGCAAATAGTGGCATTGTGAAGGAAGTTTTATCTAAAAAAGAAGATGATTTTTTACAAAAAAGAAAGATTTTATACCTAGTTGATATAAATGCCATGCCAAGCATTATAACAAATCTAATCGCCATCCCAAAGATGAAAAAATATAAGTTTTTTATATATATGTTGGATGAAAAAGATAAAAAGTTTTTTAAAGATACGAAGGAAAGTATAGTTATTTATGATTTTGAAAATGGAGTTTTAAAATCCAAAAAAAGCCTTAAAACAAAAGATGAATTAGAGGCGGTTTTAAATTAGGCATTGACTAAATATGGATTTAGTCAATGCCGAAAACGGATTACGGATTACGGAAAACAGATAACTAGTAAGGTAGGCATTTTTTCAAAATGCTATTTATTTTTATGTTATTTCGTAAGTGTCTTAAATTAATTTAACAGCCTCCTAAGTGCAAAAAATGTAAAATAACATAAATTTACTTAACGAAAGAAGCTTATGGAAAATATAAAGCAAATTTTAGATAATCACAAGCTAACATTGGAAGATTATGAGCATATAAAGCAGATTTTAGATCGTGAGCCAAATCTCCTTGAAATTGGCATTTTTTCAGCCATGTGGAGTGAGCATTGCTCTTATAAATCTAGTAAAAAATACCTAAATGGTTTCCCAACAAAGGCCCCATGGGTGATACAAGGTCCAGGTGAAAATGCGGGAGTTATCGATATTGGCAAGGGTATGGCAGCGGTTTTTAAAATGGAAAGCCATAACCACCCTAGTTTTATCGAACCATATCAAGGCGCAGCTACCGGGGTTGGTGGGATTTTGAGGGATGTTTTTACCATGGGAGCACGTCCTTTGGCAAATCTAAACTCCCTTAGATTTGGAAATATCACAAATAATGACGCCATTGCAAAGCACCAAAGATATTTAGTGCGTGGTGTGGTCTCAGGCATAGGAGATTATGGAAACTGCATGGGAGTTCCCACGATCGGGGGAGAGACTAGTTTTGATGAATGTTACAATGGAAATATCTTAGTAAATGCCTTTACTTTGGGTGTTTGCAAAGCAGATGAGATTTTTTACGGACGAGCTGAGGGTATAGGAAATCCTGTGATCTATGTGGGAAGTAAAACAGGACGAGATGGCTTAGGTGGAGCTGTGATGGCAAGCGATAGTTTTACGGAAGAAAATAAATCCCTACGACCAACCGTGCAAGTTGGAGATCCCTTTGCGGAAAAACTTTTACTTGAAGCTTGTTTGGAACTTTTTAAACATGACTATATAGTTGGCATCCAAGACATGGGAGCTGCTGGACTTACTTCAAGTTCCTTTGAGATGGCAGGGCGAAGTGGAAGCGGGATGATAATGCATCTAGATAAGGTTCCAGCGCGTGAAGAGGGTATGAGCCCGTATGAATTTATGCTAAGTGAAAGCCAAGAGAGGATGTTGATCTGCGCTAAAAAAGGATATGAAGAAAAGGTTTTAGAGATTTTTAGAAAATGGGAACTTGATGCGGAGACTATAGGCGAAGTTACCAATACGGGAGATATGGAACTTTTTTGGCATGGCGAAAAGGTGGCAAATATACCAGTAGCACCTGTAAGCGAGGAAGCTCCAATTTTGGATAGACCAACTAAAAAACCTGCATATTTGGATGAAATTTCAAAACCACTAAATCTTGGAAATACCCCAAACCAAGATGCCTTTGAGAGACTTTTTTCAAGTGTTGAAGTGGTTGATAAATCATGGATTTATGAGCAGTATGATTCCATGGTGCAAACCAATACCATAAAAGCTCCAGGAAGCTTAGATGCGAGTTGCATTCGTATAAAAGAAACCGGAGTGGCGCTTGCTATGAGTAGCGATTGTAATCCAAGATATAATTATATTGACCCTTTTATGGGTGCGGTGGCTGCTGTGGTTGAAAGTGGTCGAAATGTTGCTATGAGTGGGGCAAGACCAAAGGCGATAACTGATTGCCTAAACTACGGGAACCCACAAAATCCAGAGATTATGTGGCAATTTGCAAGGGGGTGTGAGGGCATAAAAGAAGCCTGCAAAGCCCTAAATACTCCTGTGGTAAGTGGAAATGTATCTTTATATAACGAAACAAATGGTGAGGGCGTTTATCCAACCCCTGCTATTGTCATGGTTGGAGTAAATGAAGATGCAAATAAAACCCTACCTTCATTTTTCCAAAAAGAGGGAAGTTTGGTTTATCTAGTTGGCGAAACTAGATCGGATTTTGGTGGATCTTTATATCTTAAAGAATTACAAGATAAGGTAGTAGGAGTTTTACCCAAGATCGATTATGAAAAAGAGTTAGCCCTTTGGGAACTTATTATAAGGGCAAATAAAAAAGGCTTACTTTTAAGTGCCAAAGATGTAAATGTGGGTGGCATTGCCATAGCTTTAGCAAAAATGAGTGCAAAAAGTGGTCTTGGAATAGATGCTACAATTGAGCTTGAGAGCGAAAAAGATATATTTAGCGAAAGTTTTTCAAGGGCAATCGTGGAAGTTAAAGACGAAAAAGCTTTTGAGGCTTTAGCAGATAAACTTGGCTTAAAAGTGGAAAAAATAGGCTCAGTTAGCGCAGATGAATTTAGATGCAATGACATCTCTTGCAAGATTAGCAAGCTAAAAGACATTTATTTCAACACTTTTAAAAGGGTGATTGAGCAGGATATTTAAAAGTTTTTGGGCTTATTTTGAAGAGCCCTAAATTTTTTTAGATATCCTCTCAGAGGCTGTTTTGTAAACGTTTTTATCTTTTCTTTCTCCAACGGCTACGACTTATACTATTTGGGCGATGTTGTTTTCGATTTTTATACTATCTTATAAGTTGCGTTGGCAACATAGGTTTTTCGGTAGTTTTGTAGTTGTAGTCCAAATTTATTTTGGAGTTGTTGGCTGTATTTATAGGGGTTTGTTTTGTATTTTATTAGATAACTTTTTACTTCTTTTAATAATTTCTAATGGAAGGTTGTTTATATCTTTTAGAGCTTCTGGAAAATATATTATCTTAAACATTGTCTAACCTTTTATTTATCATTTCCATTACTTCTTCATAAGAGAAAAACTTCGCTGTAGTTTTTCTATTTTCCACCCTTTCTTGGGCAATGTCGTAAATTTCTTTTTGCTCTATATATTCTTCAAGTATTGCCATTTTTTCATATTCTTCTATGGGTACCATTACAACTTCTGGTTTATTGTGTCTTACTAACACTAACCTATTTGAGGGATTTTTTCGAACCTTATCTAAAAAACCTCCTATGGATTTTCCAAACTCTGTAACCCCAACCATCTCATCTCTTGAATATTTTATCATCTTATATCCTTTTATATATTTCTATGGGTATTGTAATATATATAATTATATATAAAAATTAAAGTATTGTTTGGCACTGACTAAATAGGGATTTAGTCAGTGCAGAAAACGGATTACGGATTATGGAAAACAGATAACTAGTAAAGTAAGTATTTTTACAAAATGTCTTTTATTTTTATGTCATTTCGTCAGTGCCATAGTTTGGATATTTATCATATCTGTAACTATTTGTATCTATTCTTGTAGTGGGTTTGTCAAATTGAGTCAAAATACATTCTTTTTATGTAATTTTATTTAAATTTTACTATAATAGGCGAAATTTTTAATAAATAAGGATAAAAAATGACACAAAAACCATATTTGCAACGATTTCCAGACGCGGATGGGCGCTTTGGTAGTTTTGGTGGATCGTATATTCCCCCTGAACTAGCAGAACAAATGCAAAAGATAGATAAAGCATATCGAACCATAGGTGAATCCCATGATTTTGTGCAAAAATTACGAGATATTAGAAAGCATTTTCAAGGGCGTCCAACTCCAGTTTATTATGCAAAAAGATTGACTGATTATGTGGGTGGGGCGAGGATTTATCTCAAGCGTGAGGATCTAAATCACACAGGAGCTCACAAGCTAAACCACTGCATGGGAGAGGGTTTGCTTGCTTCATATCTTGGTAAGAAAAAGCTTATAGCCGAAACGGGAGCTGGGCAACATGGCGTTGCACTTGCAACAGCGGCAGCGTATTTTGGGCTTGAATGTGAGATCCACATGGGCGAGGTAGATATTGCAAAAGAAGCTCCAAATGTAACTAGGATGAAAGTTTTAGGAGCAAAGGTGATTCCCGTTAGCTTTGGGCAAAAAACCTTAAAAGAAGCGGTTGATAGTGCATTTGAAAGCTACCTTAAAGACCCTGAAAATTCATTTTATGCTATTGGTTCGATAGTTGGTCCTCATCCATTTCCCATGATGGTTAGGGATTTTCAGTCGGTTGTGGGATTTGAAGCTAGGGAGCAATTTTTGCAAATGACAGGTCATTTGCCAGATAATGTTGTTGCATGTGTTGGCGGTGGAAGCAATGCTATGGGAATTTTTAGCGGTTTTATAGACGATCACTGCGAACTTTACGGAGTTGAGCCTTTGGGAGTTGGTACAAAGCTAGGAGAGCATGCGGCTAGTTTAGCATATGGGGAAGAGGGTGTTATGCATGGTTTTAATTCTATAATGCTGAAGGATGAAAAAGGCGAGCCAGCCTCGGTTCACTCTGTGGCAAGTGGTTTGGATTATCCTTCTGTTGGTCCAGAACAGGCATACTTAAATAGCATAAAAAGAACCAAAGTGGTAGGTGCCAACGATAAAGAAACCATCCAAGCCTTTTATGAGCTTTCAAGACTAGAGGGTATCATCCCAGCCCTAGAGAGTTCCCATGCAATAGCCTTTGCCATGAGATTAGCTCGTGAAAAAAAATACGAAAGTATCCTAGTAAACCTAAGCGGAAGAGGGGATAAGGATATGGATTTTGTTGTGAGCAAATATCCTAGGGAGGATTATGTTTAGTTTTTGATTTTTTTCATGCAAGGCGCAAGGGGTTTGTGCTTTGCATGTTTGGATTATTTGAAAAATTCTCCCATATTCACATCTAACACTAGAGAGATCTTATTAGGTTAAAGTTGGTAAGCGTTTTTTAAGGGGCTGGAACTTTCTTTAAATGAAGAGAGATCGTTCACTATTAAGAGACAACCTTGTCGAGTAAGTACCTTGTTTTATAATGGGGATGATAGTTTTGAGTTAACAGAAAATCAGAATAAAGTGTTTAATGAAGAGTTAAAAAATATATTTTTACAATGGAGATACGGATCTAAAAATGACTAAATTGGAAATTAAAATATTAAAAGTCGCATCTAAGGCAATCAAAGATGCGCAAAAAAAGAGTTTAGAAAATGGTGTTGCAAATGTATATAGTAAAAATGGAAAATTGTTTTTTCAACTTCCAGATGGAACCATAACCCAAGAAATTCCTAGTCAGTATAAAGCTCTCACTTCTTAGGTCTAAACGCCTTTATAACCTTTTCATCACATTCCAAATATGCTCCGCCTATTAGATCTATACAATAAGGCACGGCTGGGAAAACTGCATCTAGGCATTCGCGGATGGATTTTGGTTTTCCTGGGAGGTTTATGATGAGTGAGTTTTTGCGAATGCCTGCTGTTTGCCTTGAGAGTATGGCTGTGGGGACGTATTTTAGGCTAGTTTGCCTCATGAGTTCTCCAAAGCCCGGCATCATTTTATCGCATATTGCCTCTGTGGCTTCAGGGGTTACATCTCGCAAGGCTGGGCCTGTGCCTCCTGTGGTTACTACTAGATCGCAGTTTTTTTCATCGCACATTTTTATTAGGGATTTTTGTATAAGTTCTTCATCATCACTTATTACCTCATATTCGTAGTCAAAGTCTGTTATGAGGTATTCTTTTAGTGTTTCGATGATAGCTTTTCCTGAAATATCCTCATAAATCCCTGCACTTGCCCTGTCTGAAAGGGTTAAGATGCCTATTTTTGCTTTTTTCATGTCATCTCCTTTAAAATGAATTATCCATGATGTTTTTTAATTCTTCTTTTGAAATACTTTCTTTTTCTAGCATTTTTGTTTTGATGGCTTGGATTTGCCTATCCATGCCTTTTAGAAATTTTTTAACTTCTTCTTGGGCGTTTTGGAGTATGTTGTTTACATCTTCTATGTTTGGGACTAGGGCATTTCCCATGCCGTATTGTTCTGTCATGATTTTGGCTAATTCTCTAGCTTTTAAAAGGTCTTGTGCTCCATTTGAAAAGCTTTCATTGTACCATATTTGAGATGCACTTATGCCCGCTAAATATACCTTTATCTTAGACATTATCTGGGATTTGCTTTCTATTTCCCTATCCACCTCTTTTAAGCCATCCCCTAGGATGCTAATTTTATCAAAATCCACCTCATACCAAAAAGCGCTCAAAGCCTTTGCACTTTGGTAGAGGGCTTGGATCTCTTGTTCTTTTTGGCTAAAATGTAAAACTTTTTTCTTTCCTAGCAAAACCTTATCTTTTACATTTATGAAATCTTCTATATTTATAATTTTACTTTTTCTTCTGAGTGCATTTATGGCAGCTTCATTGACCAAGGTTGAAAGAGCAGCACCGCTAAAACCTACGCTCATTTTTCCTATTTCTTCGATGTTTGCATCGCAGGGTTTGTTTTTTAGATATATTTTTAAAATATCAATTCTGTCTTTTAGATCTGGCAAGGATAGGAAAATTCTCCTATCAAATCTACCTGAGCGAAGCAATGCCTCATCTATCATTTCCATTCTATTTGTGGCAGCTATGACAACAACGCCAGAATTATCCTCAAAGCCATCCATCTCGGTTAGGAGTTGATTTAGGGTGGATTCTCTCTCATCATTGGCAAAACTTCCCCTTGTTTTCCCTGTTGCATCTATCTCATCGATGAAGACTATGGATGGTGCGTAAGATTTTGCCTTAGAGAAAAGTTCCCTTACCCGCTTTGCCCCCATGCCCACATATATATGTACAAAATTTGCCCCACTATGGTAAAAAAATGGTACTCCAGCTTCCCCTGCGATGGCCTTTGCTATCATGGTTTTTCCAACCCCAGGAGGTCCTACTAGTAAGACTCCTTTTGGTAAGGTTATGCCGTATTGTTTATACTTTTTTGGGCGTTTTAGGAAGTCCACTATCTCGGTTAGTTCTTCTTTGACATCGTCAATTCCAGCTATGGAAGTAAAATTTAAATTTGAAGTTGTGGGTTTTATTTTGCTTGGCATCATGGTTTCTTCGCTAAATGCTCTATTTTTAGCCTCTTGCTTCATTGCTTGGGCTTGGTTTTTTCGCCTTATAAAAAGTAAAATACCAAATGAAAATAAAATAAAAAAGATAAATAAAATATCACTTAAAGAATAATTGGAATTTTGTACATTTTTAATAGGTACTTTTTTTGATAATTCTTTTAGATCTATGGCTTCTTTAAGAATAGAATATTGCCCATTTTTTGTATAAAATATAACTTGATTAGAATCGATCTTGGCCTTCGTTATTTGATTATTTTCCAAGTTTTTTTGGTAGCTTGAAAAATTCACAGGTTCTGGTTGATTTTTCCATGCAAGGAAACTAAAAAGTACTATGATGATAGATAGCAATGCGATTAAAATGATAAATTTTTTAGATCTATATACTTGCTTCATTGTAATCCTCTTTTATATTGTAATTTTCTATATTTACCCAAGATTTTAGCAAATTTTCATTGGAATTTATTAACATTTGGTTATAAAATTGGTCATATCCTTGGAAAAATCCCCTCTTAAAGCTTTCCACATGCACATTTAGGGGCTTTTTGTTTGCCATTCTAAAGTTGAAATTATTTTGTTTTACTATATTTTCTATTTGTTTTAACCTATTTTTAGCCTTTTGATGAGCAACTTCTTCTTTCATCTGTGCCGATGGGGTTCCATTTCTTTTGCTATAAATAAAACTATGGATATGGCTTATGGGAAAAAGTTTAAAATTTTTCAAGGCATCTTTCCATCTTTCTTCGCTCTCGCCAGGGTGTCCTACTATATAATCAGTTCCAAGGGCAAATCCCCTTTGACTTAGATCTAAAAAAAGTTTCAAATCCTCTTTTAAGCGGTTTCTTCTTCGCATTATTTTCAAAACCTCTTCATTGGTGTGTTGTAAGGCTATATGCAAATGGCGTTCCATCCAGCTTTCATCTAGTATTTCTTTGAAACTTTCATCGATTTGTACGGGCTCTATGCTTCCTAGTCTGAGCCTTTTTACACCTTTTATCTTGCCAATTTTTTGTAAAAGTCTTCCAAGGGATGTTTTTTTATCTTGCCCATAACTTCCTATATTTGTGCCAGTTAGGACAAATTCGCTGTAACCTTTTTGGGTTAAGGATTTGATTTGTTGGAGTATTAAATTTTCATCTTGACTTCTAGAATTTCCCCTTACATAGGGTATGATACAATAGCTACATCGGAAATTGCAACCCTCTTGAATTTTTAAAAAAGCCTTAGTTTTGCCGTGAAATTTTGTTACTATGTTTTCATCAATGGATGTTAAATTTCCCAGCTGGATAAAGGGACTATTTTTTTTAAGTAAAGAATTTATCTTATGCTTATTTGAATGTCCTAAAACTCCGAAGATTTTCCCATCCTCTTGCAAGATCTTACCCTGTTCATATGCCCCGCATCCAGAAACTATAACCCTAGCACCCCTTTTTGATGCAGAATTTATAAAGTTTCTAACCCCGCTATCGGCTCCATTTGTAACGGTGCATGAATTTACAACTATGATGTCTGCTTCATGTTCATCCTTGGTTACCTCAAAATCTTTTATTTGATTTATCATAAGTTCGGTGTCGTAGATATTTGTCCTGCATCCAAAGGTTTTAAAATACACTTTTTTCATTAAAATAATATATCTTTATTTATATCCATGGGTATATGGCGAGTGGGTTTTGTATTTACATGCAAGGTTTGAGTAGGATAAGCTATGGTGATGTCATCTTCATTGTTTATGGCTTGAACTATCTCGGCACTCAAAGTGCTCCTTAGGGTTAGGGCTGCGTAAGAGTTTGTTTGATACCAAGTGCTTATGGTAAGTCCGTGGGGTTCTAAAAATGAATATATCCTAGGCTCCACATTTGTATTTTTTAGGCTGTATTGGTGGCGAAGCATGTTTAACTGCTTTCTCGCAATATCCGTATAGCCCTTTGAGAATTTTTTAGTGATATTTTTTATCAAATACATGGCTTTTTTATGGTTTGAATCAAAGGTTATGGTAACATCTATGCCATCCCAAACGGTTTTCATGGTAATGTGGGTATAGTTTGAGATAAGCTCGGTAAATATATAGTTATTTGGCACGAAAATAATCCTGCCTGAGCGTCTATTTTCCACATAGGAAGTATAGGTTATATCTTCTAAGATGGTCATACGAAGAAAGGATATATCGATGATATCTCCAACGTATGGTAAGCCTTCTTTTTTAACCTTTATCCTATCGCCAACATGGAAACTTCCCCCAAATACTATAACCATCCAACCAAGTAAGCTCATAAACATATCTTTCATGGCAATGGCGATACCAGCTGAGGCAAAACCGATGACGGTTACAAAGTAGGTTACATTTTCTATGTAGGCAAAAAGTAAAATGACTACGATAAGGGAAAGGTTTATGAAGTTTATAACCTTGTTTGCCATGTAAAATCTAACATTATCCTTTATGTATTTTTTGGCAATAAATTTAAACACAAAGGATAGTAAAATAACTATAAGGATAAATATGGCTATGTTAAAGGCTATCTTAACTTGATTTTTGATCTCGTTTGTTGCTATTCCTATGGATTCGTCAACCTTTTTGCTGTGGACTTTATAGGTTGTTTTGGATATATCGCGGGCTGAGCTAAACTCGTTTAACTCCCTCTTTAAAATGCTTGTTTCCTTTTCTATATCCCTACTTGGCTCCATTTCATACAATAGATCTAAAAGTTTTTGTTTTGCCTGTAATTTTTCTATGATTTCATCTAGGCTGATTAGTCTATTTTTAAAATCCATCTGTTCGCTCTGAAGCTGTTTGATATAGGAAAATCCACCTATGATGGCGATTGGATTGCTAATCCTTGGCGGATCACTTATAAGGGGAGGTTTTACCAATTCTTCAAAGGGGGATTTTTTAAATTCTCCCAAAAGTTTTATTTGCTTTTCTAATGTTTCTTGTTTTTTTTCTAGGCTTTGTTTATCTTTTTGGTTTCGCTTTTTTTTGCTTCTTAGTTTTTCATCCACCGCATCTAGTTCTGATATAAGCTTTTGATAGGTTGTAAAATTGCTAAACCTAGCAAGCCAGATATTTCCCTTTAAATCTTTATTTATGCTTTCTATGGCATCTTTGTAAGCTTGTATTTGTTGTTGTTTATTTTCTATGCCTTCCTTGCTTGTTGAGTAAGCTCTGCTTTGATTGTCTTCTATTTTTATGTCTGAATATACTAAGTTAAATAATATAAAAAAAGATACAATTAACCTCATTTAAAATCCCTCAATACTTCCAATAAAATATCCTTATCTAAACTTTTTTCAAAACTATGGGAACCTATGCCCTTTGGCAGGATAAAAAGTATATTTGCATCTAAACTTTTTTTATCCAAAAAGAAGGCTTCATAAAATTCATCCACATCTTTTATGTGGTAAGTTACGGGTAAATTATGTTTTTTGAGTAGCTCATATATGCGTTTATTTTCATTTTCATTTATAAATCCTAGTTTAAGGGCTAATTTATTTGCCATCACCATGCCAATGGAAACTGCTTCTCCGTGTAGAAATTTTTTATATCTAGTTTGCCTTTCTATCACATGGGCAAAGGTGTGCCCATAGTTTAAAACAGCCCTTAAACCCTTTTCTTTTTCATCTTGTGCGACTACTTTTGCCTTCAATTTCACACATTTTTCTATGGTTTTAGATAAATCTTCTTTGTTTTTAAGATCAATCTTTTCTAGCCACCTAAAAAAATCTTTATCAAAAACCACAGCCATCTTTACTATCTCTGCAACCCCAGCGGAAAATTCCCTTTGTGGCAAGGTATCTAAAAATTCACTCTGACAATAAACATTTTTTGGCTGATAAAAAGAGCCTATAAGATTTTTTCCGTATGAATTATTTACCCCAGTTTTTCCCCCAACGCTAGCATCCACCATGGCTAAAAGGGTAGTTGGCACTTGTACAAAATCTATCCCCCTTTGGTAAATAGACGCACAAAAGCCAGTCATATCCCCTATAACTCCGCCTCCAAAGGCTATGAGAGTGGAATTGCGATTAAACTTTAATTCAAATAATTGATTTAAGATCTTTTCTATGGTTTTTAAATTTTTATATTCTTCCCCATCTTCTATGCTTATGACATGTAAATTTTCAGCCCTAATTAATTCTTTGATTCTTTTTAGATGCAATCTAGATATGGTATGATTGGTTATGATGGCAACCTTACCCTTTAGATCTATGGTGCCTAATTCATCTATAAATATGGTATAATCTTTACTAGTTTGAGGCTTAAAATTAATATCTATCTTCATCAAAACTCTTTATAGGGTTATAAACATGTTGATTATATCAAAATTCCACTTAATAAATTATTTTTGATAATAATTAATGCAATATTAGCGTAAAAATAAAAATTAAATTTCCATTTATCGATAATTAAGTAATTTTAGAGTAAAATCCCCTCTTTGAAATTACATAAAGGAGTAGTATGAAACGTACTTATCAACCACACAATACACCAAGAAAAAGAACCCACGGGTTTCGTCTTCGTATGAAAACAAAAAGTGGTCGTAAGATTATCAATGCAAGACGTACAAAGGGAAGAAAAAGATTATCAGTTTAGGGAGTTTTTACACTCTTAAAAAAAATCAAGAATTTACCCGCATCTATAATGGGGGTAAAAAGTGGCATTGCAAATGTGCCGTGATCTTTTACAAACAAACATTAGAAAAAAAAGTTGGATTTGTAGCTAGTAAAAAAGTTGGAAATGCAGTTAAACGTTCTTTCGCAAAAAGAAGGTTGAGGGCTGTGTTTTTAGAATTTGAAGACAGGTTAAGGGATGGAACTTATATCTTCATAGCAAAGGATGGGATGATCTTATCTGAGTATGGGGATTGTAAGAAAAATATAAAATGGTCTTTGGAAAAACTAGGTTGTTTTAAGTGATAAATAAAATCTTTATAGGCTTTTTTAATTTTTACCAACGCTATCTTTCCCTTTTAAGTTATGGGAGTTGTCGCTATTATCCAACTTGTTCAGAATACGCCAAATGGCAGTTATCAAACGATAATATATTTCATGGGCTTGCAGCAATCATTTTGCGCATACTGCGGTGCAATAAATTTTTTGCTGGCGGCATAGATTATCCTGTTGTGAAGAAAAAGTTTGATAACTTGTCTTATATTGGTACATTTAGGGCGTATAGTATGAGGGTGAGATTTTGGTTTGTGCCCTCTAAAAATGGTTATTTTTTTGTTATAAAAACATTTTAATTTTTCGCAGTTTTAAATATAATAAGGAATTTTAGTGCTAGATAAACTTACCTCTCAGCAAAGATTACTTTTAGCAGTTGCTTTATCTTTTGTATTTTTTATGGGATATGAATATTTTATCCTTTCAAAATATCCACCAAAAAAAGCAGATGCAAATAAAACCCAAGTTGCAACAAATGTTGCCAGCAAAAAAGCCCCCCCATTAGATATAAAAACAGCCGATGCGCCAAAGGCTTCTAGTGCACCTGTTTCTTATTCGGATCCAAAAAATGCTTCCGAACAAATAAAGCCCTCATCTTACATAGCCACAGTTAAGGGTAAGAGGTTTGAGCTAAAGATCGATAGTTTAGGAAGGATTAGCAAATACTATCTAAGGGATAAAAAATATAATGAAAATAAAAAAATAGGTGGTATTTACGGAATATTTTTCTCTGGCAAGGAAAAGAGTAGAACCATAGATGGCAAAAGGGCCCAGCTTATTGAGCAAAAATTTACAACAAAGCCCCTTGAGATCAGATTTAGCGATACAAATATAAATAACGAAGCCTTTAAGACAAGCTACACTGCAAATAACGCAAATATAAATCTTAACGGAGAGAAAAAAAGCATAGTTTTAACACAAAAACTAAGCGATCTAATCGTAACAAAAACCATCACCTTTTATCCTGAGGGAAATTATGATGTGAAAGTTGAGCTTAGCAAGAGGAGTGATTATTTCATAAGTCCAGGCTCAAGACCAAATTTACTAGCAGATGGTTACACCTTCCATGGTATCATAGTTCAAACAGCCGATGAAAAATTAGAAGTTTTAGCCGATGGTGATATAGATGCGTCTGAGGAATTTAAACATTCACCAGTAGTATCAGCTTCAGATCGATACTATACAACGCTTTTTTATGACTTTGGTGATGGCTTGAATGTGATTGCCACAAAGGGTGAAAAAGATGTGGATGATGTTTTCGTAAGGGCAAATTCAGATCTAAAAATTGGCGGATATATAGGGCCAAAAGACCATAAAATACTCTCATCCATTAATCCAAAACTAACAGATGTGATTGAATATGGATGGTTTACTTTTATAGCAAAGCCTGTTTTTACCCTACTTAATTTCTTATATGGATTGATAGGAAACTGGGGTTGGGCGATCGTAGCTATGACCTTTTTGATAAGGGTGGTTTTATTTCCTTTGACATATAAGGGCATGGTCTCTATGAATAAACTAAAAGAGCTTTCCCCAAAAATCAAAGAACTCCAAGCAAGATATAAGGGTGAGCCGCAAAAACTAAACGCCCACATGATGGAGTTATACAAAAAACATGGGGCAAATCCCATGGGTGGATGTTTGCCTATTTTATTGCAAATTCCTGTATTTTTTGCCATTTATCGGGTTTTACAAAATGCCGTTGAGCTTAAAGATGCTCCGTGGATTTTATGGGTAAATGACCTTTCTATACTCGATCCATGGTTTGTATTGCCAATTGCTATGGGTATTACCATGTTTTTACATCAGCGTCTTACACCAACAAATTTTACAGACCCAACCCAAGAGAAGATAATGAAGTTTTTACCGCTGATATTTACGTTTTTCTTCGTAACATTTCCAGCAGGTTTAACACTTTATTGGTTTATAAATAATATATTTTCAATCCTACAGCAAATGTATGTAAATAGTCTATTTGCAAAGAAAAAAGAACAAAAGGTAATAAAAAAATGAGAGTAGAAGCTGGAAACTTACAAGAAGCCTTTCAAAAAGCGGCAGATGAATTTTCTTGCTCTGTAACCGAGCTTGATATAGAGATAATCCAACATCCAAGGATGGGACTTTTAGGCTTTTTCAAAAAAGCTGCCATAATTGAAGTTTATAAGGAGGGCATGAAGCCATCACGAAAGGAAAGGGCAAGCAAAAATAAAAATCAAACCACTAAAGCAAAAAGAGAAGCTCCTAGAAGAAAAAAAGAGAAAGTTGCCAGTGTGGATATGAAAAAAGTATTGCCAGAGATTAAAAAGGGTGTTGAACAATTGGTAAAAGATAGTTGTTTTGATATGCATGTGTTGAAGGTTGAAAAATTTACCGAAGATACTATTTTAATTGAATTAAACGGAGAAGATGCGGCACTTTTGATAGGAAAAGAAGGTTATAGATATAAGGCATTTTCTTACCTTTTGTACAATTGGATAAACATCAAATATGGCTTTGGAATACGCCTTGAGATTGCAGAGTTTTTAAAAAATCAAGAAATTATGATAGATAAGTATCTAACATCCATCATAGAAAGGGTTCAAAACAATGGAAGAGCCCAAACAAAGCCACTCGATGGGGTTTTAATTAAGATAGCCCTTGGAAGATTGAGGGAAAGATTTCCTGAAAAATATGTTGGCATTAAAACAGGAAGAGAGGGCGTAAAATTTATAGTCATAAATGACTTCAATCGGAAATAAACATAAAAACAATAGCAGCAATCGCCTCAGCCCATGGCATGGGTTCCATTGCCATAGTGCGTTTGAGTGGTAAAAACTCACTCTCCCTAGCAAAAAAACTAACTAAAAGGGACAACTTTGTCCCTAGGTTTGCCTCACTAAGCCCCATTTATGATATAGATGGTAATCTCATAGATGAGGGGCTTATCATTTATTTTAAAGCTCCAAAAAGTTTTACTGGCGAAGATGTGGTGGAGTTTCAATGCCATGGGGGCATCGGAGTTGCCAATCTTATCTTAGATACCCTTATAAAATTAGGCGCTAGTTTAGCCCAGCCAGGGGAATTTTCCAAAAGAGCCTTTTTAAATGGACGAATTGATCTAACTAAGGCAGAAGCCATAGCCAAACTCATAGAATCCAAAAGCGAAGATGGTATAAAACTTTTAGCGCGCCAGATGCGTGGAGAGTTAAAAAATTTCGTAGAAGAGATTAGATCTAATTTGATAGAAATCCTAGCCCATGTGGAAGTAAATATCGACTATGCCGAAGAGGATTTGCCCAAAGATTTGCTAAATGCCATAAAATCTAAACTAGAAAATATAGAAAAATCCTTACACCTAAGCTATGAAAGCTCAAAGCGCAGAGAAGGACTCTTGCATGGCTTCCACGTGGCAATAGTCGGCAAACCAAATGTGGGCAAAAGTTCGCTTTTAAATTCCCTGCTCAACAACCAAAGGGCTATCATCAGCGACATAGCAGGTACAACCAGGGATGTGATAGAGGAGGAACTAAAACTAGGAACCCATCTAGTTAAGATTATCGATACAGCAGGCATTAGGCAAACAAAAGATGAGATAGAAAAGATAGGCGTAACAAGGGCAAAAAAAGCTATAGAAAGCTCAAACATCATCATAGCCTTATTTGATGGAAGTAGAATTAGAGATGAAGAGGATATGGAGATAGAGTATCTTTTAAATTCATGCGGGAACGATAAAAAGATTTTTACCATCATCAATAAATCCGATCTACCCCAGATCTATAAGCCTCTACCCGAAAACCACATTAAAGTAAGCTGTAAAAATTCAGTCGAACCCATCATAAACGAGCTAACATCCTACCTAGATAGCCAAAACCTAGACGATAGCGTCATGCTAACTTCAGCAAGGCAAATAAATGCCGTTTTAAACTCCCTTAAAGCCATAAAAAGATCTAAAAACTTGCTAAATGATGGCAGTCTAGAACTTTTCGCCTTCGAAGTAAAAGAAGCTATCGAACAAATCTCATCCATCACAAAACCCTACCAAAACGATGAAATGCTAAATGCCATGTTCAATAGTTTTTGTTTGGGTAAGTAGATAAATTGATTTTGCTTTTTATAATATAAAATGATATAATTCCTCGTTAAATTTATTTTAAATAGGAGTCAACTATAAATAACCCAACTCAATAAATAAACATAAATAAGTTTCATTCAAAAACACAATAGGCTAAATTTTCATCAAGTTTAGTTTTGTTCTTTAATATCACAAATGTTATTCTTAAGAGTTTGTTTGCAACTGCAACAACAGCTTGTTTGTATTTTTTGCCTTCTTGTCTTTTTTTATTAAAGTAGGTATTAAATTTCTCACAAGATCTAACCCTCTTATTGCCATTGGTCCTCGTTCCTGCGGGGGTTACACGGTATATAGTTCCCCTTAGATTTGCATTGCATTGCCTCGTTTAGATATCTTACCTTGAATATTTATCGATGAACTACTTTGCTTTAAACTAGGGGGTCTATACCTGTTTAAACATAAAGTTGTTTAATAGATTTAAACTTTGTTATTTATATTGTCAGTTTCTATTAAGAAGTTTTTTGAAGTAAGCTCTCCAACACCAGGAATTGATTTTAATAAATCTATATCATCATTGATATTGCTATCTTCCAAAGAAAGCTGAAGTTGTTCATCAAGCAAACTTAACTCTTCATTGATACTAAAAAGTCTTCTTATCTTAGATTGTAAAACAAGCTTAAGATGTTTATCATTGGTACCAATAGAAGATTTAGCAATGCTTAATATATCGGTTGCACTTATTCTTAATTTATTGCCCTTAGTATCATTTAGTATCCTTTTAATAGTCTTTTGCTTTAAGTTCCTAATCCTTTTACGACTAGGAGCATAAAGGAGTAGATTTAATTTACTTCGTGTAAAAATATTTGTGTTCTTTAGTATTTTGGGAAATAGAGTATTGATATTAGACTTAATCTTTGTTTTTTAATCTAGCTACCTGCTTAGCTAAGCTCTCTCGTTCTCTTACGATAGATCTATGAGAGTTAAAATCGTCTAAATTAGCAAGTTTTAAAGATGAGTATGATTTTAAACCAATTGATTCTAAGATAAGTAATACTTCATTTTATTGTATGAGACAAGATACTTCCTTTAAGGTGTCAAATCCATCTTTGCTCATACTAAGCTTATTTTTCAATACAAGCTTAGCTTCATCATCAAGCAAGGCAATATCAAAGCTATCTTTAGATATATCTATTCCTATCCTAGAAATACTTTAAACATCACAAATCCTTTTACAAGTTATTTTATATACAATCAAAAAGCCTCGTATTGCTTTTATCCTATCTCCAACATGACACAGGCTCTTAGCCTAATCAACCAATTGGGATTTAAAGCAAGCGATAGACTTCTTAGAGGTTTAATGAAGTTTTTCAAAAGTTTCACCACATTAACCTATAAAAAATGAGATCTTCTTGGCTTTTTGCTTGTATGTAATTATACAGAATTTATTAGTAGGAGCATGTTATGGATTTAAACATAGGAACTATGGCGGTTATATGGAATTTTATTAAAAAGTTGGATATAGAATCATTTAAGAGAGTATTTGGCTTAGCTATGAATAAAAATAAAATTAAAAGAGACTTAAGTGAATATTCTTTAAAGTGTGCAAAGAAAAAAGATAGCAATATACCTGAATCAGATTATGCTGTCTTGATTGGTTTTACTAGTGCTTTACCAAAGCTAAATACTCTTAATGAAGAATACAAGATAGATATTAAAGATAAAGAGTTGCTTGAAAAAATGTATAAATTAAGTAAAATAAAGGAAAAAACTCTTAGGCATAATGAAATCCAAACAATACTCCATAAAGATGTTGATGTAACTACGATTCATAATCTTAATGAAATTGATGTTTTGCACTTAAAATATTCTTATGTAAGTGCCATAAGAAAAACCATCACTAGTTTAGATAAATATAGAAGAAAATCACCACAAGTTATAACCGCTGGAACTCTTTTGGTTTGTCCAAAAAAGCGTCAGATTGTTGTGCAACATAGACAAGACACAGAAACTCATCCAGATCATTATCATACTTTTGGGGGAGCATATAGAAAAACTGAATTTTTTAAAGGAACAGATTTTAATATTGCAAATGATAGAAATAGTTTGAAATTTACCCTTGTAAGAGAAGTTTTTGAAGAGACAAATATAATTTTAAATAAAGATAATATTTATGATGAGTATTGTGTTGTAAGACAAAATGATGATGGATATATTCAATTTTATTCCATTTGTGCTAAAATTACATCTGCCGATATGGATAACTTGCAGGGTATCGATGAGGGTAATGTGGTGATAATTGATTTTGATGATTTGGAAGAAGAACTGATGGAGAAAGATTGGGTTCCTAGTGGTAAAATGCACATCCTTATATGGTTAGCATTTGGTGCACCATATACGGGCTATTTTGAAAGATTTGGTTGTCTTAGTGCTAAAAAATTGTATGAAAAAGTAATACAAAATAGTTGAATTATATCGAAGCTTAAGACAATTATATATTCTTAATTGTTGTAAATTTTATTCTTCGTTCCACCTTAAAAGAGGTGGAACGAGTTAAAAAAGCATTACTATGTTTTACGACCATAGCTTATTCTACAGGGTATCAATGTCGTAGATTTTACCTTCTTTTATATCCTTTAATCCCCCTTCCATGGGTTTTGTGATGTGTTTATCTTCTAGATCTTGAAGGGCTTCTTCATGCTTTTATGCTTATCTTTTGTCGAATAGCTTATTATATTTTATCCTTAATATTTCTGTAGTGTTTTACCATATAAATTTGAAATAAGAACTGAAAACTAGTAATTTCAGCAGGTCTTGTTTTACAACCCCCTTTATTTAAACATAATGAAAAATGAAGTTTTTTTGTTCCTAAATTATTCGTTATTCATTTTTAATTAAAATTTTACATGTAGAGTTTTTTGCTACAATATATCTCAAAACTATAGGATATGTTATCATGACTTCTTTAAATATCCAGACAAATGCAAATGAGAATTTTTTAAATAATTTTGTTAACATATTAGGCTCTAGATTAGCAACCCCCTTTCTTAAATTTATTCTTTAACATATTATATAATAACTTCTCATCTTTTCTCTATCTAAATTCACATTCTTTCAAATGAAGTTTGAAATTTACCTTAACTCCATTGGATCTAGAAAGTCTTCTTTTCGTAAAAGACCAAAAACTTTCAATGCCATTTATGTGAATATCACCTTCAAGTGCAAATTCATTTTTGCCATGATTTACTCTTTTGTACTTGTACTCTCTTTTAGAAAACGCTTATCATATCCTACATCCACAAGACCGTCATAACTACGCCAACCATCAGTATAAACAATACTTTCAGGCTTTATTTTATGTTTTATTGCTCCCTGTAGCGTTGCCTTTTTAACATTAGGTACGATTTCAGTAAAAACTTCTCCATTTCGTAAAAATATACCTGCCAACGGACCGAGGAGGAACGACGAGAAATATAGGTTGTTTTAAAGTTTCTCTTCCTCGTTTTAATTTGGTTTTATTACCTCTTATGCGAGTGGAACCGAAATAACTCTCATTAAGTTCTATATTGCCTATAGTGTTATTAAATTTAGCAGTTTGAATGTTATAAATTTCTTCTCTAAACTTATTAAAATATTTATTTATTGCATTTCTACTTATATCTAATAATTTACTATTTTGGGTAGCATTTATATCATTATAGAAATAAAAAAGAATTTTTCTTATTTTATATGTGTCCAAAGGCCTGTTTTTTAGCTGTTTCATTAGCATTATTATATCATAATGCTAGTCTAGAGCCTAATCATACCTCTCCCACTCGTAAGCTCCAACATTTCTCTGCTCTTCATCAAAGTTGATACCAACAAGGTAGATGTTAGATCCCTCGTTTAAATATTTTTCGTAGTATTTGTTTTGCTTGATTTGCTGCAAGCCATTTTGAGAACCCACTTTAAATTCAAACACATATCTATTGTTATTGATGAGTAAGCTCATATCCAATTTTCCTTTATTTGTACTTTCTTCCACATCTAATGGAAAACCCATTGATGAAAGATAAGCATACATGACACTTGCATAAAAGCCCTCATACACATGTATATTATTTTTTGTGTAGTTTTCGTAAGGGATTGATGCGAAAAGGCTTACTAGGGCAGTTTTGAAATCTTCTAGGTTTGCGTTGTGTAAGGCTAGGTAGGCTTTATTTTGTGATTTATTTAATTCACTTGCATTTGCTATGGTGCTTAAAAGTGAACTGTTGAGACTTATTTTTACTTCTAAGTTTGGTACTTTTAATACATAGTTTATCTTATCGCCAAAGCGCAAAACCTCTTTTATGGTCAAATATCCAGTCTGATATAAAAGCACTTCAAAATTTATATTTTCAACATCAAAGGAACTTAGAAGTCTATCATCTACGATAATATTTTCAAGATTTGGCAGATAGTAATTTTTACTTTGAATGAGCTTGATTAAAAAACTTGGATTGCCTGTTTCAAACCAATAGCTTCTATATACAAAATCATTTGATATAAAAAGAAGTATATCAAAGGGATTATACACGGTATCTTTTAAAAAGTTATATCCATTGTACCAAGTTTTTAGTTTTTCTAGATCAACTCCATTTAGTAATGGTCTTATAGTGGTTTCTATGTCATTTTGAGTATAACCACAGATGTTTCCAAACTTTGGATTTAGGGTTATGTCTTGAAGATTGTTTAAACCTGAAAAGATAGAAACTTTGGAAAATCTGCTTACTCCTGTTAGGAAAACAAAACGAAGGTATTCGTCACTATCTTTTAGGATTTCATAAAAGCCTTTTAGTTGAACTTTTGCGTATTCTCTCATTTGTGGGTTTGTTATGTTATCTAGTATTGGTTTATCGTATTCATCTACCAAGACTACTACTTTTTGCTTATATTTTTCGTAGGCTTTTTGAATTAGGTATGCTAAGCATGTACCATTTTTAAAATCACTCTCGCATTTTAAACCTAGATTTTCCATATTAACTCTCAATATCTTAGCAAACACATCATCTAACTCTTCTTTTGCGTTCATGTTCCCTGCAAAACTTATCTTTATGACAGGATACTTTATACTAAAATCATATTTATCTTCTATGTAAAGACCTTTGAAGTAGTCTTTTTTACCCTCAAAGATATTGCGCAAAGTATCTAAAAAAAGACTTTTTCCAAAACGGCGTGGGCGGGAGAGGAAGATTGTTTTATAGTTTGTTACAAGATCATATGCTTCTTTGGTTTTATCGATATAAAGTAAATCTTCTTCTCTGATTTGACTAAAAGTTTGTATGCCTATGGGAAGTTTCATTGGTCATCCTTTTTTTAAGTAATTATAGCAAAAAAAATAATAATTAAAAAATAGATTTAGTCAGTGCTTACATGACTAAGCTTTTGTATTTTTACATATTTTCGCTATAATGAGCAAATTTCAAAAAAAAGGATAAACAATGTTTATAAAATTAAATGATAGGGTGTTTATAAATAAAGACCATGTTACGAGAATTAAGATCGATGAGGTTCAAGATGGTATTAGGGTTAGGTTTTATAGGGAAAATACCCAGATTGGAAAAAGCAAGGGTTTTAAATCTGTTGAAGATGCGAAAAAGTGGTTGGGTGAGTTTTTTCCTGAATTAGGATAGTCAAAGTTTTTAAAATACTTTCAGATGCGGGGGGATTTTAAAGGGTTTATTATAAACTTTTAGCTATCATCTCTTTTCTTAAAAAATTTTTTGGGGAGCGAATGGATTTATTAGAAAAACTAAGCTCAAATTCCAGATTAGATTTTGATGATGGCTTAGCCCTTTATGAGCTTGATTTGTTTGAGCTGGGCTTTTATGCCAATAAAATACGTGAAGCTAGGTTTGGACGAGAGGCTTATTTTAATGTAAATCGTCATATTAATCCTACAAATATTTGTGCTGATATTTGCAAATTTTGTGCCTTTTCAGCCAACCGCAAAAATCCCAACCCTTATACCTTAACCCATGAGCAGATCTTAGATGCCGTTAAAAATTCTTACAAAAATGGTGCTAAGGAAATCCATATAGTCTCCGCCCACAATCCACACACTGGTTTTGAGTGGTATTTGGAGATTTTCAAAAAAATAAAAGATACCTATCCAGATTTACATGTAAAAGCTCTAACAGCAGCTGAAATTGATTTTTTATCCAGAAAATATGGATATTCTTACGAAGAAGTTATAGAAAAAATGTGCGAATATGGTGTGGATTCCATGCCAGGAGGCGGAGCGGAAATCTTTGATGAAAAAATAAGAGATTATATGTGCAAAGGAAAGGTAAGCTCATCTAATTGGCTTAAAATTCACTCCCTTTGGCACCAGAGGGGTAAAATGTCCAATGCCACTATGCTTTTTGGGCATATAGAAGAAAAGGCCCATCGCATTGACCACATGTTAAGACTCCGTGAGCTTCAAGATCAAACGGGTGGATTTAATGCTTTCATTCCCCTAGTTTATCAAAGAGAAAACAACTTTTTAAAAGTAAAGAAATTTTTAGGTTCAGAAGAAATACTAAAAACCTACGCCATAAGCCGTCTCATGCTAGATAATATCCCCCACATAAAAGCTTACTGGGCAACTTCAACCATAAATCTAGCCCTAGTTGCCCAAGAATTTGGAGCGGACGATCTAGATGGAACCATAGAAAAAGAATCAATCCAAAGTGCCGCAGGGGCAAAAAGTGCTAATGGGATGAGTTTGAAAGATTTTTTGGATTTGATAAGAACGAGTAATTTTATACCCGTTCAAAGGGATAGTTTGTACAATAAAATAAAAATCTACAATTAAAGGAGTGAGGAGTTTATGTTGAGTTTTTTCAAGCTAAATGAACACAATACAAATGTTCAAACAGAATTTAGGGCAGGGCTTACCACCTTTTTGACCATGATGTATATAGTACCTGTAAATGCTATCATCATGAGCAATACTGGAATGCCCATGGATGCGCTTTTGACAGCCACTGCTATCATTACTATTTTTTCAACCATTTTAAATGGTATTTGGGCAAATACGCCTATTGCTATGAGTGTTGGTATGGGCTTAAATGCTTATTTTACCTTTGGTTTGGTTTTGGGCATGAAGATACCTTGGGAGAAAGCCTTGGGTATAGTGGCGATTTCGGGTATTTTATTTATCATCCTTTCTTTTACAAAATTTAGAATTTGGATAGTAAATTCCATTCCTGAAGATTTACGCCGTGCCATTAGTGCTGGTATCGGTGCTTTTATAGCTTTTATTGGCTTAAAGCAAATGGGTATAGTTGTGGATAATCCTGCTGTACTTGTGGGTTTGGGTGATTTTCAAGATAGCAATGTATTGCTAGGACTTTTGGGTATAATTGTTGTGTTTGCTCTTTATTCGTTTAGGGTAAAGGGAGCTTTCATGTTAGCTGTGGTTTTAACATCCATCGTTGCTTGGATTAGTGGACTTGCCCCTGCGCCAAAAGAGTTTATTTCCCTTCCCGCATCCATAACCCCAATAGCTCTAAAACTTGACATCCAAGGGGTTTTTTACGATAGTGCTGGTGCTTTAAGCCTAGCTTTAGTTCCTGTTATAATTACATTTTTGATAACAGATTTATTTGATTCTTTAGGAACCCTTGCTGGAGTTGGTTTTAGGGCAGGATTATTTAAAGACAATGGAAAAGATCTAGAAAAAACCCTTGAAGCAGATGCTGTTGCTACCTTTGGTGGTTCGCTTTTAGGTGTTTCAACCACAACTAGTTTTATAGAAAGTGCTAGTGGGGTTGAAGAGGGCGGAAGAACGGGTTTGACCGCTGTTTTTGCGGGTTTGTTTTTTGTTTTAACCCTTTTTATGTTGCCATTTTTCAAAGCCATTCCATCCAATGCCATTTATCCAGTGCTTGTTATGGTTGGGGTATTGATGTTTAGTGAGCTTGCAAATGTGAATTTTAAAGATATTTCCATCTCCACAGCGGCATTTTTAACCACTATCATGATGCCACTTACTTACTCCATCACAAATGGACTTGCCTTTGGATTTTTATCTTATCTTTTGATAAAGATTTTTAGGCGAGAGTTTAAGGATGTAAATCTTGGTATCATAGCCCTAGCACTCATTAGTGTTTTTGTTTTTGTTTTTAGGTAGGATCTAAAATGACATTTTATAGCTATGATGAATTTACCAAAGATGTAAATACTTTAGCAAAAGATATAAAACAACATTTTATCCCCGATGCGATTTTAGCAATCGCTCGGGGCGGGATGACCTTGGGACATTTTTTGGCTGAAGCTTTGGAGATGAGGGATTTGTATTCTCTTAACTCAATCCACTATGAAGAAACCCGTAAACTTGACACCATAAATATCTTTAATGTGCCTGATCTAAGTAAAAAAAAGAAGATTTTACTTGTGGATGACATCATCGATAGTGGTGAGACCATGATAGAGATCAAAAGGGTTTTGATGGATAAATTTCCCCATTTGGAATTGAGAGTTGCTAGTATTTATTATAAGGACAAGGCTTTGATGCATCCAGATTTTTATGCTAAACATGCCGACGATTGGATAGAATTTTTTTGGGACTTTGAGATAAAGCCATGACAATACAAAGGGCGGTTTTGTATGCTTGTACCATCTTTACGATCTGCACCCTTTACGCTGCCCAACCCATTCAACCTCTTTTTGAGAGTGAGTTTGCCTTAAGTAGATTTCAAGCGGCTATTTTTACAACTGCTATCATGTTGCCCCTTGGAATTGCACCCATATTTTACGGCTTTTTGCTAGAAACCATATCGGCTAAGGTCATGTTAAGACGTGCAGTTTTAACCTTGGGCATTTTGGAGATAGTCTTTTCTTTGAGTAACCACTATATGGTACTTATAAACCTAAGGGCAATTCAAGGCTTTTTGATACCTGCTATCTTAACTTCCCTTATGAGTTATATAGCCCATGTTGCATCCAAAGATAGGGTTCAACAAGCCATTAGCACCTATATAGGTATAACCATAGTTGGTGGATTTGCTGGGAGATTTTTTTCTGGCTTACTAAGCCAATATTATGGATGGCGACCCTTTTTTATGTTTTTGGGAATTTGCCTTGTGATAATCTTTTTTTTATTAGACTATCTTCCTAAGGATTTAAAGCCAAATTATATAAAACCAAAGTTATCGCAAATCATACATGTTTTGAAAAAACCTTACAATCTATATAGTTATTTGGCAATGTTTGCTGTATTTTTTGCTTTTCAAGGTTTGTTAAACTTTCTGCCCTTTCAGCTACAAAATATTCAACATGGTTTTAATGGAGGAAAAATTGGTCTAGTATATGCAGGCTATGCCATAGGGTTTTTTGTTGCCCTAAATGCCATGGGGATTATCAAGGTTTTAGGAGGTGAAGTTAAGGCTATGATAGTTGGATGTTTGATCTATTTGCTTAGTTTGCAATTATTTCATTTTAAAGATTATTCTGTGATGTTTTTTGATATGTTTTTGTTTTGTCTTGGTATGTTTATAGTCCATTCTGTGGCAACTGGATTTGTAAATAAGATGGCAGATTCATCCAAAGGCATTGCCAATGGGCTTTATATTTCCTTTTATTATACGGGAGGAACTTTGGGAACCTTTGTGCCAGGGGTTATCTATGAATATTTTGGTTGGCATTGGTTTTTGATAGCTTTAAGTTTTGTGGTTTTTGGCGGGTTTATGTCTTTAATGCTTTTGGGTTCGGAAAACGGAAAACGCAGAGTAGAAAACGGATAATTGGTTAAATTAGGGTTGACATTTTTATAAAAATTGTGAAAATTTTATATTATTTAGCTAGCCACTTTGCTTAATTTCATAAATTCTTAACATAAAAGATAGTATAATCGCTTATAAATTTCGTCAAAAAAGGTAGATAGATGAAAGATCTTTTTCTTTTTATGGGTTTAGTTTCTCATGATCATTATTGGATATTTATTTCCCATGTGCTAATTGCTAGTGTTGTTATCGTATTGATAGCAAGGAGTGCAACTGCTTCTTTGCAACTTGTTCCTAGGGGAACTCAAAATATTTTGGAAGCTTATTTATCCGGAGTTCTTAGTATGGGCAGGGATGTTATGGGAACTGAAGAATTGGCCAAAAAATATCTTCCTTTAGTGGCAACCATAGGCTTTTTTGTTCTTTTTGGTAACCTTATAGGTCTTATTCCTGGTTTTGAATCTCCAACCTCGAGTCTAAATCTTACCCTAGCTTTAGCTTTGATGGTGTTTATTTATTATAATTTTGAAGGTATTAGGGAAAATGGGGTTATAAAATATTTTGGTCATTTCATGGGTCCAGTACCTTTGCTTGCACCTTTGATGTTTCCAATCGAAGTAGTCTCCCATCTATCTCGTATCATTTCTCTTTCATTTCGTTTGTTTGGAAATATAAAGGGTGATGACTTATTTTTAGCCGTTGTTTTAGCCCTTGCACCTTGGATAGCGCCACTTCCAGCCTATGCACTTTTGACCTTTTCTGCACTTTTGCAGACTTTTATTTTTATGATATTGACCTATGTTTATTTAGCTGGAGCTGTTATTATTAGCGAAGATCACTAAAATGAAGAAATCCAACTTTGTTTTGGATATACTCTATGTTGTCTCTTGGTGCTTAGCCTTTTTGGGCTTTTTGATTGGTTTTTATATCTTTTTGCCAATTAGCATCTTAGTAGCTTTTGGGGTGTCTATTTTACTTGCATTTCCTGGTCTTTGTGGAGTGGTTTTAGTGGAATTATTTCTAATACAAAAAGATAAACTAAATCATTTAAACGAGCAAACCAAGATTTTAAAATCCATAGAAGACAGATTGTCCAATGGTATCGTATCTCATCACTGATCCTAAGTATTACACCCAAGACTTAGATCAGTTTGAGAAAAATTTTACCTTACATGCAAGAGCCCATAAACCTGATTTTGCACTGCTTAGGGATAAGGATAATAAAGATTATAAAAACTTATCCAAACTTTTTGTTTTTTTGTGCGATAGCTTAGATGTAAAAAGCTTTATTCATAGCGATGTGGACTTAGCGCTTTCCCTCAAAGCTTATGGGGTTCATTTGCCATTTTCTCTCATCTCTCATCTTAAAAAAGCTAAAGAAAACAATCTTTTTTCTATAGTTAGTACCCACTCTTTACAAGAGGCTTTACAAGCCCAAGAAATGGGAGCTAATGCCATAACTTATAGCCCCATTTTTGACACTCCAAACAAGGGTAAACCTGTGGGTTTAGAGAAGTTAAAAGAAATAATTGATAAAATAAGAATAAATTGTTTTTCCCTTGGGGGCATAGTAAGCCCTTTGCATGTAAAGGAGTGTTTACATGTAAATCCTTATGGCTTTGCTTCCATACGATATTTCACAAGAAGGTAGATCTATGTTTGAAACCATCATAGGGCTTGAGGTTCACGCCCAATTAAATACAAATACAAAAATATTTTGCTCATGTCCAACCAGTTTTGGTGAAGAGCCAAACACCAATGTTTGTCCAGTTTGTTTGGGGCTTCCTGGGGCTTTACCAGTTTTAAACGAAAATGCGGTTAGAAAATCCATAAGTTTTGGCACTGCCATAAACGCCACTGTGAATAAAAAGTCCATTTTTAACCGAAAAAATTATTTTTATCCAGATTTGCCAAAGGGTTATCAAATCAGCCAGTTTGAAATCCCTATAGTAGAAAATGGTGAAATTATTATAGATTTTGAAGATGGTACAAGCAAAAAAATTGGCGTTACAAGAGCCCACCTAGAAGAAGATGCAGGAAAAAACATCCATGAGAGTGCTCACAGCAATGTGGATTTAAATAGAGCAGGAACCCCTTTACTGGAAATAGTAAGTGAGCCAGATCTAAGAAGTAGCGATGAGGCGGTTATGTATCTTAAAAAATTACACTCAATAGTTCGCTACCTAAACATAAGCGATGCAAATATGCAAGAGGGCAGTTTTAGATGCGATGCGAATGTTTCTATCCGCCCAAAGGGCGATGATAAGCTTTATACTAGGGTTGAGATAAAAAACCTAAATAGTTTCAAATTTATCCAAAAGGCTATTGATTATGAGGTTCAGCGTCAAAGGGATGCTTGGGAAGATGGGGTTTATGAAGATGAAGTTGTGCAAGAGACAAGACTTTTTAACACCCAAACAGGCCAGACAAGAAGCATGAGAGGTAAGGAAGATAGTGCGGAATATCGTTATTTTCCAGATCCAGATTTATTGCCTGTTTTAATACCCGATGACATGATGGAAGAATGCGTCAAAATCCCAGAACTTCCCGATGAAAAAAAGGAAAGATATGTAAAAGAGCTTGGCATAAAAGAATACGATGCGAGTGTTATTACTGCAAATTTGGATTTGGTAAAATTTTATGAGGATATGATAGCAAATGGAGCTGATGCCAAACTTGGTGTTACTTGGCTAACTACGGAGCTTTTGGGGCGTTTGGGAAGCGGTTTGAGTTTGCAAACAAGTCCAGTAAGTTCTCAAAAACTAGGTAAGCTTGTAAGGAGGATAAAAGATGGAACCATCAGCGGAAAAGCTGGCAAGGAAGTGCTTGATTTTTTAATGGAAAATGATTTAAGTGTGGATGAGGTTATTGAAAAACTAGGCCTAAAACAAGTTAGTGATGATGGGGCGATTTTAGAGATAATTGATGAGATTTTAAGCTCAAATGAAGACAAAGTAGCCGAATATAAAAGCGGAAAAGAAAAGCTTTTTGGCTTTTTTGTGGGCCAGGTCATGAAGGCAAGTAAGGGTAGTGCCAATCCCGCTAAAGTAAATGAACTTTTAAGATCTCGCCTAGGATAAGCTTTGAAAATCACAAATAAGCTTATAAAATTTGCCTACTGGTTGGATGAGAGAAAGTATTATGGCAAATTTAAATGCTTAGTTGATGAGATTTTAAACGACAATGAAAGCCCGATAAAAAAGTACTTTGATTTTTTTATGATATTTTTGGTGCTTAGCACTATCGGGATTTTCATCTATGAGATAAAAAACCCCCTGCACCCATTTTTTTATGACTTTGAAGCCTTTGCTGTTAGTGTTTTTATACTCGAATGGCTAGGGCGACTTTGGACATGTAGTTCTGTTCATAAGGATTTGATCTCTTACCACGAAAAGCGACATGATTTGATCATGGAGATAGAGCGAAAAGAATTGCTTAAAATTATCTTTGTAAAAAAGCTTAAATTTATTTTCTCTTTGATGTCCATTGTGGATTTACTTGCCATCTTGCCCTATTATAGACCCCTTAGGATTTTGAGATTTTTCTTACTTTTTAGACTTTTTAAGCTAATCAGATATGCAAATGTTATAAATTCCCTTTTTGCAGTCTTTAAAGATAAAAGGTTTGATCTACTCGTACTTTTGGCTTTGACATTTTTTGTTATCTTTGTGGCTTCAACTGTCATGTATATAGTCGAAGGACTTGGAAATAACCCCAACTTAAATACTTTTTTAGATGCAAGTTACTGGGCGGTTATTACCATGGCAACGGTTGGTTATGGGGATATTGTACCAACTACATCCATTGGTAAGGCAGTTTCCATGATGCTAACAGGTGGTGGGCTTATGGTTGTGGTTTTGGCAACTTCTATCATCACATCCGCCTTTGCTGAGAAATTAAATATCATGAGAGAAGATAGGATACGACAAGATGCAAAAAAGCTCAAAAATACCATAGTCATCCTAGGTTATGGCAGAATGGGTATAAGCCTATCAGATATGCTTTTTCGAGATAAAAAACCTTTCATTATAGTTGATAAAAGCGAAGAAAAGATATCCCAAGCAAGAAATAAAAAATATATAGCCTATCAGGGGGATATTTCCGATTATGATGTTTTAAGTGAAGCCGTTTTTGATGCAAATACTTCGGCCGTTGCGGTTTTAACCGATAAGGATTCGGTAAATTTATCGGTTTTGTTGGCCATAAAATCAAGCAACCAAGACATAAAAGTTATCATAAGAGCCAATGAAAAATCAAATATCAAAAAATTTGAACTCTCAAATGCAGATCATGTGGTCTTCCCTTACAAATATGTTGCCCATGAAGCGGTTGAATACATGAATTCCCCAACAGCCTTTGATGCCCTTGATTGTATTATCATGGAAAAAGATGGAATAAAAATGGATGAACTTGAAATTCCTTCTGGTTCATCATTTGTTGGGCAAAGTTTACAAAGTTTGGGCATAAAAGATTTGCGTATAACTTTGATAGGAATTTTTAGTAAAGATAGCCACAAGATAAATTTTAGACCAAATGAGAAAGAGTATAAGATAAAAGAGCATGATAAATTGATTTTAATAGGTATGAATGAGCAGATAGAAACCCTAATCCACACCATAAGGAAGTTAGGTTGAGTAAGCGTATTGTGGTTTTTGGATACAGCAAAAGCGGTAGGGATTTGGCAAAAGAGCTTAAACTTTTAGGCTATGAGGTAGTTATTTTAGACATTGATGAAAATGCGTACAATAGGGCAAAAAAGGAAAAATACGAAGCCCATCATGAAAGCTCCATCGATGATGAATTGCTTACAAATATTGGCATAGGTTATAGCGTTGAAGCACTTTTTTGTATGAGTAGACAAAATGTGGAAAATCTTTTCGTAACCCTCTCAGCTCGTCATCTTTCAAGTGAATTGAAAATAATAACCATAGTTACCAACCAAAATGATGAAAAAAGAATGCTTCTAGCTGGGGCAAATAGGATAGTAAACCCTTACACCATAGGGGCTAGTTTTGTTTATAAACTCCTAGATAAGCCCGAACTTTTAAATGTGATAGAGGAGATTTTGCTTAGCAAAGAGGGTTTAATGCTTAGTGAGGTAAAAGTTCCAGAGGGTTCTTTCTTAGATAAGATGCGTCTTGTGGATGTGGATTTGGATGATTATTGCGACATCGTTCTTTTGGGATTTTTGGATGTAAATGATGATAGTGAAGAATTTATCTTTTATGCAAATGGACTTCATCACACCATCGATGTTGGAGAAACTTTAGTGGTCATAGGCGATGAAAAGGGCATAAGCGAATTTAGTGAATTTATAAAAAGGTCGGAGTTAAAATGAAAATAGGTGTAATTGGAGGCGGAAAATGGGGAAGCGCCTTGCATTTTGCCATGCAAGATTGTGAGCCTTTGATTTATTCAAGAAGCAAGGTTGGGCTTAGCGGTTATAGCAATTTAGATGAAATTTTATCCTGTGAATATCTAGTTTTTGCACTTCCTGCTCAGGTTGTAAAAGAATGGTTGGATGAGAATTTTATAAACAAAAACCAAAAGATTTTAGTTGCCGCAAAGGGAATACATGTAAAAACCCTCAGCTTTTTAAATGAGATTTTTACTGCCCATGCAAAAGAAGAAAACCTAAGTTTTCTCTCGGGTCCATCCTTTGCAGCTGAAGTTATGAAATCCTTGCCAACAGCAGTTGTGATAAATTCTAAAAATCAAAATCTAAGTGAAAAGTTTAGCTCTTTTTTTCCATCTTTTATCAAAACTTATACATCCGAAGATGTTATTGGTGCCGAAATTTGTGGGGCTTATAAGAATGTTATTGCTATAGCTAGTGGGATTTGTTCTGGGTTGGAGCTTGGAAATAATGCAAGGGCTAGTTTGATTGCTAGGGGATTGGTGGAAATGCAAAGATTTGGTAAATTTTTTGGCTCACAGGATGAGACTTTTTACGGACTTAGTGGGGCAGGGGACTTGTTTTTAACAGCCTCAAGTGAGCTTTCGAGAAATTTTAGGGTTGGTTTAGGATTGGCAAAGGGTTTGGATTTGGAAAAGATTTTAAAAGATCTAGGAGAGGTTGCCGAGGGAGTTTATACCTCCAAAGCCATAGAAAAACTCTCAAAAAAACATGGTATCTATACCCCAATAGCAATCGAAGTTGTTAAAATGCTAGAGGGGAAAAAGCCCCAAGATAGTTTAAGAGATTTGTTAAGTAAAAATTCATGAGATTTATAATTTTTTCTTTGATCTTGCCTATTATTATTTTTGCAAAAGTAAGCCTTGATGACATGGTAGGTCAAATGATAATGCTTGGCTTTTCAGGAGAAAAAATCACTGATAAATGGGCAAATAGGCTTCGTCTAGATCTAAAATCTGGGCGTGTGGGTTCTTTGGTTATTTTTCCAGGAAATATATTTTCAAAAAACCAGCTTAAAAGGCTTTTGTCTGATTTTAAGGGTGTAAAAACTCCTTTGAAGGTTCTCATAGCAAGTATCCAAGAGGGTGGAAAAAATTCCATGTTTAGTAAGGAAAAGGGATTTGAAGTTTTTTTAGATGCTAAAGAGGTTGGGGATACATTAAGCCTTGATGAGGTTAAAATAATTTATTCAAAGATGTCAAAAGAGTTAAAAGAACTAGGTTTTAATCTAAATTTAGCCCCAGTGGCGAACACTTTTTTAGAAAAAAGAAGTTTTAGTAAATATCCTAGTATTTTAAGTACTTACGATTTAGAATTTATAAGCTCCTTTGCTAAAAATGACATCATCTCATGTATGAAATATTTCCCCCACGCCAATCTTAAAGCTAGCCCTCAAAAGCAGTGGGATTTTGAGGATTTGCGACCCTTTTATGATGCTATTAAATCAAAGAAGATAAAAACCATCATGGTCTCACATGCTAGGGTGGATTATTTTGATAAAAAATATCCCGCATCTATGTCTAAAAAAATATTGCATGATATTTTACGCAAAGAGTTAAAATATGATGGGCTTATAATAAGTGATGATTTGTTGAGCGATGATTTAGATGGATTTAGTTTTGAGCAAAGGATTATTAAAAGCATTAACGCTGGGGTTGATATCTTGTTTTTTAGCAGTTATTTTGCCCAAAATACAAATACTCCCAAAGCTTTCGCAGATCTTATCTTAAAAGCCATAAGAAGTGGAGAAATTTCGGAAGAGAGAATAAAACAATCCTATCATCGTATTAAAAAGTTAAAAGAAGGTTTAAAATGATAATCAAAAATGTTAAGCTAATCGATGTTGAGGGGTTTTCAAATGTTAAGATAGAAGATGGAAAAATAAGTGCAATTGAAAATGATTTGGAAAGATTGGGCAAAGATGAGGATATAATAGATGGCAATTTTATGTGGCTTTTGCCTGGCATTATAGATCTAAATGTTTGTTTAAAAAATTACATTCTAAGTCAAAAACATTTGCAGATGCTTTGTGATGACGCTAAAAAAGGTGGGGTTAGCACCTGTGTTATCATGCCAAATTATTCACCCCAATTTGACAATAAAACATTTTTAGAGTTCCTAAATGCTGGGCTTGGCAACTTGGATATAAATATCCTAATGATAGCTCCATTGATTAGATCCGATGAAAATCAACTCAACAATTTAGCAACTCTAATCGAAAAGGGGGCATGTGCCATTCAAGGTGTATCTTCTTTAAATGCAAATCTAATAAAGCGTGGTTTGCAGTATGCAAATATGAAAAAAAAGCCACTTTTTTGCAATTGTTATGAGCCGGATTTTGATAATGAGGGCGTTATGAATGATGGGAAAGTTGCCTTTTCTTTAGGGCTTAGGGGTATCTCAAAAATATCTGAGATTAGCGAGGTTGCTAAAATGTGTGAGGTTGCCTATGATTTTGATGCGCCTGTTTTATTTCAAGCCCTTTCTACTAAAAGATCCCTTGAGCTTGTGAAAATGGCTAAAGATAGGGGTGCAAATGTGATGAGTGAGGTTAGCATTCATCATCTTTGCAAGGAAGATAGCCAGTGCAAATCTTTCAACACAAATGCAAAAATACGACCTCCATTAAGGGAAAAAGGCGAAAGGGAAGCCTTGATTGAAATGTTGCAAAAAGGATACATCGACATTTTAAGTTCCATCCATTCTCCACGATCGGTTTCCTTTAAGGATGTGGCATTTGAGCAGGCATCTTTTGGGATTCATTCCATTTGTGAATACTTTTCTATCGCCCATACCTACCTAGTTTCGCACGATCTAATTTCCCTAGAAAAACTTACCCAGCTAACTAGTCTAAATCCAGCTTCCATTTTGGGCTTAAAAAGTAAAGGTTGCATAAAAGTGGGATTTGATGCGGATATGATACTTTTTGATGATAAGCAAGAATGGAAGTTAGAGCAAAAAGATTTTATTTATAAAAATGAAATTTTAAAAGGTAAGATTAAGGCTACTTTTGTGGGTGGCAAAAGAATTTTTTAGGAGTAAAAGTGGCTGAAAAGATGATACAAACTAGGGTTATTGGAGGAAAATATAGGGGTTTAAAACTAGATCTACCATCCCTTTTAACTACTAGAAGTTCCAAATCAATCCTGAGAGAATCCTTATTTAATAGTCTTTCTTCAGATATCATAGATGCAAATTTTATAGAGGTTTTTGCAGGAAGCGGATCTGTTATGATAGAGGCCATAAGCAGGGGAGCAAAACATGGTTATGGGATAGAATTTGACAAAAAAGCCTTTGGTATTTTGTTAAAAAATTGCCAAAAAATAAATGGTAAATATTTTACATGCAAAAGGGGAGATTCCTTTGAAATTTTGCCTGAAATTGTAACATCTTTGGATACTCCTGCATACTTATATCTAGATCCGCCATTTGAATATAGGGAAAATATGGAAAAGATTTATCAAAAATGCTTTGATTTGCTTTTGAGATTGGATGAAACAAAGATAATTTGCGCTATCTTTGAAAACATGAGCTGCCTAAAAATGCCACAAAACATAGGAAATTTCCAGCTTTTTAAAAGTAAAAAATTTGGAAAAAGCTCTTTAAATTATTATGTCTTTAAGGATTAGGATGGATATAAAAAAAGAGCTTGATTTTTGGGTTAAAAAACGCAATAACAAAAGTGAATTAAGCCTAGATGCAAGTCCTGACCCTTTGCGGATAGCATCTATTTATAAAGATGAATACATAAGCCTAATCTGTGCCCTATTTGCCTATGGAAATGCTAGGGCTATAATAAATTTTTTAAGTTCATTGGATTTTTCCTTACTTGAAGAAAATAAGAATACTATAAAAAAGGGCTTGAAAGGAAAGATTTACCGCTTTCAAACCCAAAGGGATGTTGAGGAAATTTTTTACACCCTCTCGTCTATGAAAAAATCTAATTCTTTAGAAGAAATATTTTTAGATGGATATCAAAAAGACTCGCAAGTGATAAGCGGATTGAGAAATCTTATAACTTTTATCTACGATATAAATCCATATAGAAGCCGTGGGTACGAGTTTTTAATAGGAAAAATACCCCCAAAAAACCCAAAATCAGCCTATAAAAGATGGAATATGTACCTAAGATGGATGGTAAGAAAGGATGAACTCGATCTTGGTCTTTGGGAGGGGGTAGATAAGTCCCATTTACTAGCCCCCCTTGATACCCACACCCACAAAATGGCACTAAAATTTGGCTTGATAAAGCGCAAAACCTATGATTTTAAATCCTGTTTAGATCTAAGTGAAAAATTCAGAGAATTTGACAAAAAAGACCCCATAAAATACGACTTTGCCCTTTATAGATTAGGACAAGAAAGGATAGAAATTTGATGGAATTTGAAATTTATTGGTATGTGATTTTCTTTTTTACTGGGGTTTTGGCGGGTTTTGTGGATTCTATCGCCGGGGGAGGGGGGATTATATCTTTGCCTATTTTATTAAGTTCTGGTATGCCACCCCATCTTGCCCTAGCAACCAATAAGCTTCAAAGTACCTTTGGTTCATTTACCGCTTCACTAAATTATATGCATAAGGGTTTAGTGCATGTAAAAGAAGTAATTTGGGGTGTTGTTTTTACCTTTTTGGGTGCTAGTTTGGGGACATATTTGATATTGCGATTGAATGCAGATTTTTTAAGTAAGATTATTCCTTTTATGCTAATAGCTATCTTTTTTTATACGCTTTTTTCTCCAAAATTAGGCGAAGAGGATAGGCATCATAAGCTTAAACCCTTTATTTTTTACTTTATATTTGGGTTGCTTATAGGTTTTTATGATGGATTTTTTGGACCTGGAACTGGAAATTTTTGGACTATAGCTTTGGTTACGCTTTTGGGGCTAAACTTAAAGACTGCCACTGCAAGAACGAAGATCATGAATTTTACTAGCAACATTGTATCTTTAGGGGTTTTTATCGTAGGTGGACAAGTTCTTTGGTTAGCTGGTATCTTGATGGGAGGCGGTCAAATCCTAGGTGCATACATGGGTTCAAGCTTGGTTGTAAAAAAAGAGGTAAAATTTATAAGGGTATTTTTCTTGATAGTGGTTGGGGCTACCATTTTGAAGTTAGTAGCCCAGAGTTATTTTTGATTATTTTTTTATGAAGCTTTGTTTTTTGATTTCTATTTTGTCCTCTTTTGCCATTTTTATGAAATGATTTAGTATATCCTCAAAGCATTGTCTGCCCACATACAAGGTTTGATTTTCTTTAAAGCCGGGGGTTTGTTTTTTGGGTTCGGATCTGGATATGATGTAAAAAAAAGTTTCATTGATATTTTTACACTCAAAAAATCTTACATTTTTGATGGTGGCAAAATTGCAATACTGTATCTTTCCTCGCTCTACGTTATTTTGTAGGATATTTTCCACATTGCTTCTTATATACGATTTCTCATGTAAGGCTTTCATCGTCTGAAAATTGACCTGTTTGCAGCTTTTATCTCCACTCACATAAGAGATTGTTTCCTTTTTAAACTTAGCATTTTTATCATCCTTAGGATTTGATTGCCTTTTTGTTATATTTGCATCTTTGATCTTGATTCCAGATATATTTAAAATCTTTGTATTCTCATCATAATTTGGTTTTATATCGTATGTATTTGCACATCCAATGAGCATGAGGCTTATTCCTAAAATTCCCAAATTTGTTATTTTTTTCATTGTCTATTCCTTGCAATAATTTGTAAAAATCTTAACGTTTATATACTTACTCTTAGCTTAAATTTAGCTAAATGCTTTAATACTGCTAAACCCATTATGCCTTTTTCAAAAATTTACTCAAAAGCACGATTTTTACCCCATTAACTCTCCCTTCTATTTGTTCTGGATTATCAGTTAAGGATATGTTTTTAACGGTAGTGCCTCTTTTGGCCGTAAATCCAGCACCTTTTACGTCCAAATCTTTTATGATGCTAACGCTATCCCCTGTATTTAGGATAACCCCATTGCTATCTTTTGTAGGAGTTTTACTGGTTTTTTCTAAGCCTTCTTTTGCCCACGATAAGACTTCATCTTCAAGATAAGCCATATCGAGTAAATCCCTAGCAAAATCCTCCTCTTGAAGTTTATGTAAGGTTCTATATGAGATCACCTGAACAGCTGGGACTTCACTCCAGATACTTTCGTTTAGGCATTGCCAATGATTTATGTTTTTGCTTAGATCTTGTAGATTTTCCCCGCACACATTGCATATCAAAATTTCCTCATCCCTTGGTTCTACCTTGTAGGCTTTTAAATCATTTTCATTTTTGCAAAGTTCGCATCTATTTAGCGAACGTTTTCTAAGTTGCTCTAAATTCATTTTTGTCCTTTAAATGTGATTTGCAATTCTATCAAAATCATTTGTAAATTAATATAAAATTTATTATGTTAAGTATTTTTTAGATAAAATAATAAATGGTAAAAATATAACTAGGATAGAAAATGAAGAAAAATGGTGTTGATGAGCGGCTGTGGATATTTGTCATTTTGGTTATTAGCTTATCTTTTTTATTTTATAGCCTAGATCAATTATCTATTAGCTATAAAGAATCGGTTGTGTATTTTGATGCGCATACCCCATTGCACTTTATAGTAAAATTTTCTTGTTATTTATTTGGTCAAAATGATTTTGCCCTAAGATTGCCGATGGTTTTTTTGCATATTGCAAATGTGTTGTTGATACACAATGTTAGTAAGCAGTTTTTAAAAAATCCCATAGATAGAATTATCGCCCTTTGTGTGTATGCTATGCTGCCTGGTGTTAATGTGGCTGCCTTGGTGGTAAATGAGGCAAATTTAGTCATTTTTATTTCTCTTTTATTTATATTGCTTTGGCAACGTAAATATTTCACATATGCTTATATACTCCTTATTTTATCCTTAGCTTTTGACAATTCTTTTTCTGTTTTCTATATATCTTTACTTTTTTATGGTTTGGCTAAGAAACATACTATGTTGTTTTCCCTTGCCTTAATTTTGTTTTCTGTTTCCATGTATATTTATGGTTTTGATACTCATGGAAAGCCAAAGGGATATTTTTTAGACACGATCGGGATCTATGCTGCTACTTTATCTCCATTGATTTTTATTTATTATGTTTATGCTTTGTATAGAATCACCATTAAAGAAAAAAAGGATATTCTCTGGTTCGTATGTTTTGGTGCATTTGTGGTTTCTATGCTTTTTTCTTTCCGTCAGAGATTGTATTTGGAAGATTTTTTACCCTTTGCTGCCATAGGGGTACCTTTGATAGTTAAAATCTTTTTAAATAGTTATCGTGTTAGATTGCCTATCCATAGAAGATTTCATAAAATTATACTAGGTGTGATCATGTTAAGTCTTCTTTTTGCTTTTTTTACTATTCATGCAAATAAGTTTTTGTATTTTGTTTATGATAATCCTAAAAAACATTTTGCATATAAATATCACATGGCAAAAGAGTTGGCAGATTGGCTCAAAGCAAAGGGAATTACTTCGTTAAGTGTAGAAGATGTTAAGTTGGCTAAAAGACTGCAATTTTATGGTATAAGCCATGGTGATAAATTGCTTTTAAAAAAGGTTGATCTAAAAGATAATTCTGCGAAACTATTTAGATTTGATTTTGCTTCTAAGCCTATAATTAGGTATGGGATTTTTTCATTATAGGTTAAAATACAATATGTACAAAGCATTTACCATGATAGAGCTGGTTTTCGTATTGGTTATTGCTGGGATATTGATGTCTTTAGCACTTCCTAGGTTAAATAAAAACAAGTTGCCTCAAGCCGCTAATCAGCTCATATCTCATATAAGATACACTCAGCATCTGGCTATGCAAGATAATAAATTTGATCCAAGAGATAAGAAGTGGTATAAGGGTAGATGGCAAATACTCTTCAATAGTGATGCTAACACAGAAGATGAATGGTCATATACTATTTTTTCAGATAAACCAACATACTCTGGAAAGCCAGATGTTTTTGAAATGGCTAAAAATCCAGACAATTTGGGCAAAGTATTGTCTGGTGGATTTAGTGGAACCTTAAATTGCAACGATGAAAAAGCAACAAAAGAATTAAATATAGGCAAACGCTATGGAGTAGCTGATATATTTTTTAGTAAATCTTGCAGTTTTTATGGAAGCATGAGAATTGTATTTGACAATTTTGGAAGACCTCTAAAGGGAGATTTGAGATCGTATTTGGGTCCTTATCCCAATAAAAATAGGTTGATATCTAGTATTTGTACAATTTCCTTATGCACTAAAAATCCCTGCCCTAAGAAAGATGGAGTAGATAAGATATCCATAGCCATAGAGCCCGAGAGTGGATATGCATATATCTTAAAGCAAGTTAAGTAAAGCGATCTAAATATGCAAAATTTATTTTCTCCCATTTAACCTCCCTTTAAGCATGCTTGGTATATAATTTCGTCCTTGTTTGAGAGAAACAACCTCTAAAACTTCCATCAAATAACATTTTTTGTTCTTTGATTTTTTTTAAAGAAGTTTTATTGCGT
>PDWI01001033.1_pt1 | contig 45349 bp, 35 predicted proteins | sample 1430891 | NCBI WGS metagenome assembly PDWI01 (sample SAMN01162508, study PRJNA174530) | Oral metagenome, whole genome shotgun sequencing project. | biome: Marine environment; feature: Marine mammal; material: Swab sample of the gingival sulcus; isolation source: swab sample of gingival sulcus...
TTTCAATACAAATTGTAATACATTAGATGTTGGCAATTCAATTTTTGCTTCTTCTTTGTTTTCCATATTATACGATATACTTTTACTATAATCTTTTATACAAACAACGGCTGAATTAATAATTTCCTTTGGCGGATTATTCCTCAAATCGCTCATTATTTTTTCAATTTCCTCAGCTCCTTGCTTGCCTGTTTTTACAATATTATGCAATTTTTCCTTATAAAAACCAAATTCAACATAAATGTCAATAAGCATTTCATAAAGAGTTTTGCCCTTTTCTTTTGCCCATGCCGCGCCCTCGTTGCGCTTAATTATGTCGGCAATATATTTGAAACCTGTTAAAACATCATAATATTCAACACCAAATTTCTTTGCAATATCAAATAATAAGTCAGATGTTACGATAGTTTTCACAATGTATTGCTTGCCATCTATTTTATTTAGGTCGCTCCAACGCCTTAACATATAGTATGTTAGCAATGCTCCGGTTTGATTGCCGTTTAGCAATACAAATTTGCCGTTCAAATCGCGAACTGCTATTCCTACGCGGTCGGAATCAGGGTCGGTAGCCATCACTAATTCGGCGTTTGTTTCTTCGGCTTTTTCCAATGCCATTTTCAAAGCCTCTGCATTTTCGGGATTTGGCGACACAACAGTCGGAAAATTGCCATCAGGAATATCTTGCTCCGGCACGTTTATAACATTGGTGAAACCATATAAACCTAATATTTGCGGCACAAGTTCTACACCTGTTCCGTGTATTGGTGTATATACAATTTTCATATCGTTGTGCTTTTTCACCGCTTCGGGCGACAACGACAACGATTTTAATCCCTGCAAATATGTCTCGTCAAATTCTTTGCCAAGAATAAAAATGTTCTCTTTTTTTGCCTCAAATTTAACTTCACTTGGGCTTTTAATTTTTCGTACTTCATTAATTACGTTGCTGTCGTGAGGAGCTATAAGTTGCGCTCCGTCATTCCAATATGCTTTAAAACCGTTGTATTCCTTTGGGTTGTGCGATGCGGTTATCACCACTCCGCCTTGGCAATTTAGTGTGCGAATGGCAAACGACAATTCGGGAGTAGGTCGTAAACTCTCGAATAAATATGCTACAAATCCGTTTGACGAAAAAATATTGGCAACAGTTTTGGCAAACAAACGGCTATTATTTCGGCAATCGTGGGCAACTGCAATTTTAGGTTCTTTAATATCTTTGAAGTTGATTTTCATGTAGTTAGCCAAACCCTGTGCAGCCATTCCTACCGTGTAAATATTCATGCGGTTTGTTCCTACGCCCATAATTCCACGCAAACCTCCCGTTCCAAATTCGAGGTCTTTGTAGAATGCTTCTGTAAGTTCTTTTTCGTTTCCGTCTTGTAATAATTCTTGCACACGCTGTCTTGTGTCGGCATCAAAACTATCGCTTAACCAATTTTTCGCTTTCGCTATAATTTGTGTATCCATATTATCTCTATATTTTATTTTAATTTTAAATTCAATTTAATTTTCAATTTATTTTGTTAAAAAATAATCCTAACAATTCGTTACTTTTGTAATTGATTGGTAATTAAGGGGTTATTTAGCGTTTTTGATTATTGTAAATAGCTTATTATCTGTATTTTAACTCTTAATTTTTAATTTTTAACTTTTAATTCCAAAATAATAGCTGCAAATATAAAACAATTAGACGATTAATGACAATTTATTTGCAAAATAATTAGGTATTTATTTGTGCAATAGTTTGATAAGCTTTTATTACAATCTAATAATCTGATTTTATAAAATACTGTAATTGTTTTGTAATATGTTGATTATTAGATTTTTAATTTTATATTTTTTACTTATAATTTTAAATTTAACGGAGTATTGTTGATTTTTATTTTACAAAAATAATTTTCGTCCTCTTTTAATGTTTGTAAGATTCCTGAAATGGTGAGTTTTTTTAAGCACTTTGTTCAATTAGCAATGAACAATTATCAGGCAAACATGAATAAAGTTTTTTAATATTCTATTTATCAATGGTTTATCTCGTAATTAATAATTCGTAATTCGTAATTGAATCTACCAGATGAAAAAAAATTTGTTAGTAATAATTATAATTAATACTTTTGCAATTCTTAACAATCTGGGGCTGACTTGGATTTGACAGTGAGTAAATTGGATTGTAAGCATGTCGGGCAACGTATATTATCCCGCAAAAATGTAGTACAAATTTTTTAATTGGCGAAAATAATTACGCTCTTGCTGCTTAATATCACTCAGTGAATTAAGCTTAATCTTACTGCGGAATGCAGAAGACGAGACATCTGACGAATGGTTTGCCTAATGCCGGTTCGATATTCAGGTGCAGGAAAGTTTGGGCTAGTGTGTTTAGTGCTTCGATAAACATACGAAATCTAAGAAGCTAAGGTTTAAATCGGGTGTCTTTACCCTGTTTCTTCACGAAAATTAAGAAAAGACTAAACATGTAGAAAGCACTTTAATTGCTTGTTTGGACCGGAGTTCGATTCTCCGCAGCTCCACTTTTCTCTCATAACTTTATGGAACGCAACGAGTTGGAAATCGCATTTTTTGCGCAGTGCCAACTCGTTGCCACATAAATAGGGGTAACACGAATTTAGTCCCTTTAATTAATTGAGAATTGAGAATTTTTCAGCATGGGAGTTTCATTTATTCATGCTGATTAAGTATTTGATAACCTCCATCGCGCAAAAACTTCTCTTTTTTCATCAATTTGACATCTTCCTCATACATTTCTTTAATTAGCTCATTTATAGAATATTCCGGCTTCCATTTAAGCTGTTTTTGAGCTTTCGACGAGTCGCCAATTAAAATTTCAACCTCAGTAGGTCGATAATAACGCTTATCTACCAACACAATGGTGTCGCCACGCTTTATATGAGTTATTTTATCATCGGTTAAATCTTTCACAATGCCTTTTTCCTGCTCGCCGTTGCCCGAAAACTCCAAAATAATGCCTGCTTCGGCAAAAGTCATTCTCACAAACTCCCTCACTTCGGTGGTTACACCCGTTGAAATTACAAAATCTTCGGGTTTTTCTTGTTGCAACATCAAATACATTGCCTTTACATAATCTTTGGCGTGTCCCCAATCTCTTTTGGCAGATAAATTGCCCAAATAAATTTTATTCTGCAAGCCCAATTTTATTTTAGCAGCAGCACGAGTAATTTTGCGGGTTACGAAAGTCTCGCCGCGTATTGGCGACTCGTGGTTGAAAAGTATTCCGTTGCAGGCAAACATATCGTATGCCTCGCGATAATTCACGGTAATCCAATAGGCATATAATTTTGCCACAGCATACGGACTTCGCGGATAAAACGGCGTTTTTTCGTTTTGAGGAATTTCCTGAACCAAACCATACAACTCGCTGGTTGATGCCTGATAAAATTTGGTTTTCTTGGTTAAACCCAATAATCTGATGGCTTCAAGAATGCGCAAAGTGCCCACACCATCGGCATTGGCGGTGTATTCCGGTGTGTCGAAACTCACTTTTACGTGGCTCATTGCCGCCAGATTATATATTTCATCGGGTTGAATTTCTTGTATTATTCTTATTAAATTAGTTGAATCGGTCAAATCGCCATAGTGTAGAATAAAATTGCGATTTTCTACATGCGGGTCGAGATATAAATGGTCTATTCGCTCGGTGTTGAACAAAGAGCTGCGCCTTTTTAATCCATGCACTATATAACCTTTTGACAATAATAACTCGGCTAAATAAGCTCCGTCTTGTCCGGTAATCCCTGAAATTAATGCTACTTTCATCTGTTTGTATTTTATAAATTAATGTAAATAAGTGTATTGTAAATTTTAAGTTTAAGTTTTTTTAACCGCAAAGCACGCTAAGTTTGCAAAGTTTACGCATGTGTCTCTAAAATTAAACATGTCTGTCTCAAACTTATTTCAGTTCTTTTGTGTCGATGTCAAAGAAAAAATTATTATTTATTTTTTTCTCATAATTTGACAATTGGCTTATGTGAATGAAATTATCGGATATTTCTTTTAGCGGCACAATATAAAGTTGCTCAGGAGCTTTGCCTTTGCCTCCAATTCCTATTGCGATAAATACAGGAATATTTCTCTCGTTTTGAAAATCTTTATACCTATTTAATTGTTCTTTTTTAGCAAATTCAACACCTTTTTTGTATAAATTTTGCCTCCATTTACATTCAACAGAAAAAGTATATTTGCTATCTTTCAAAGAAAATTCAATCAATAAGTCGGGGTGTTGAGTTGTTTGGGCGTAAGTGCCATAAATATACTTGTCGCCAGCCCATTCTTTTATTGTAAAGTATTGTTTATTAAACTTTTGAGCAATAAATTTCTCAAAATCATCGCCATTTTTTTTCCTATGGTCTATTATTTCCGTTTCGGCTTCCTTTGTTGATGATGACAATTTATTTTCAATATCGGCAATTATTTTGTCGTAATCTAAGTTTTTCTCCTTTGCAACTTCTCTTATAATTTCCTTTTCGTTGTGCGTCAATACACCATCGGCTATTGCCATATCAATAAGACGCTGCAAATCAATATTATTTGAATTGTCAGTGGGTTTGTTTTGCGATTTTAACAATACTATAATTAAAACAACCAAAACTATAAAGCCTATCAATACAGAAATAATTTCCATTTGTTTAGTTTCTAATTTGTTAATATAATGGTCTGATAATCAGTAATTAATATCAAAAACAAGAACATTATCCTTTCTTAATCTTTGCGATTATTAGTCTCCTGATTTTTTTGTTCTAGCTCACAAAAGTAACAAATTTATCGAATGTGTGCTAAATTTTGCCAAAATAAATCTAAGAACAGCGATAATATTGCTATCATTTAAGCAAATATTGCTGCATTTACAAAAAAAATCTTGTTTTTATAATATTTTTTTTAGCTTTGCGTTCCGTTTTAGGTTAATATTTTGCAATTTACGTTTTGTATTTCAAAGTATTAACTAAAAATTGTTGCAAGTTGTGTAATGCTAATTAATAGGTAAAAATGAAGAATAAGAAAGTCTTGTAAAGTTTACTAATTTTTTTGTTGTTAGTTTTATTATTTTCATAAAAAAAGAACACAAAAAAACACTCTTACTTTGTAACTTTTTGCCTTTTAGCTCTTAACTTGCATCATTTATTATTAACTATTTAAAATTTTAAATTTAATTGTTCAACTAAATTATATTACAATATTTTTAAGAAATTAATAATTATTAAATATTTGTAATTTAATGAGTTGAAGAATAAAATTAATTAATAACAAACTAAAAATTATATGGACTTAAAAGGGATTTTAGCAATTTCCGGATATGGCGGATTGTTCAAGTTAGTAAAACAAACCAAATCGGCATTTATAGTAGAGTCGTTGGTAGATGGCAAACGTATGCAAGCATTTGCAAGTTCGAAAATTTCAACACTCACCGACATTGCAATCTACACAGAAGATGGCGAGGTGGCTTTAAAAGAACTTTTGAAAACAATTTTTGAGAAAAATAATGAGAAAAAATTAGAATTATCGAATAAATCAAAACCTCAAGAATTGAAAGATTTTCTTGCAGAAATGTTGCCCGAATACGACAAAGAGCGCGTATATGTTTCGGATATTAAGAAAATTGTAGCTTGGTACAATCTATTGTTAGACAATAATTTAATAGACTTAGAACCGGATAAGAATGACACCGAAAACGCCGAAACAGCAGCCAAAGAAGATGCTGATAACAAAAGCGACGAATAATTTAGAATTGAAAGTTGAGAATTGAGAATTAGGCTTGCGCGAAATCAATTAGCAATGAGCAATTTGCAATTAACAATTAGCTTGCGCACGCCTAAGTCCCGCAAGGGACGGCATAACAGTAGCCCACAATGCAGCGTAAGCGGAATTGTGGGATATAAGGGACGGCACAACAGTAGCCCACAATGCAGCGCAAGCGTAATTGTGGGATAGAAGGTATGGCATAATAATAGCCCACAATGCAGCGCAAGTGGAATTGTGGGATACAAGGGACGACACAACAATATCCCACAATTCAGCGCAAGCAGAATTGTGGGATATAAATGGTTTTGAAGACGGAAAACCGCCTTGCTTCGGGCTTCCGTCTTCGTTTTCACACTTCCCAAAAACGTTACAAATTATTTGACTTTATTCGTTAAACTTAGCAGTGGCTTGTGTTTTAACAAATTGCAACTAAATATTTTCAAATATGGCTAATAATAATAAAAACACCAATAAAATACCCAACAATATATTTAATAATGCCGCTATAAAGTTGCTATTTGATTTTTTGAAAAGAAAAGACAAGCAATTTTCGCAATTTTCACAGCATCAAGGCATTGATTTCGTCGATTTTGTGTTAAACGAATTTCAAATAGACTATCAGGTTAGCCAAGCCGATTTGAATAGAATACCAAAAAAAACACCATTTTTGGTTATTTCAAATTACCCTTTGGGTGGTCTCGAAATTTTTATAACAATAAAAGTTTTCACGCAAATACACCCTAATTTCAAAATTATTGTAAATAAATATTTTGATGAAATTTTGCCGCTTTGTTCACATATTTCTAATGTGAGCAGCGAGTTGAAACGCCGAATTTCGCATAAATACCAAGAAAAACTCGAAGAGTTGCTACAAAGTGATGCAATTGATGATGGTTTGGCAATTTTTCCGGCAAGTCTCGTGAAAACTTTTCAATCTTCGGTAAACACCAATATTGACAATGCTTGGGATTTAGCGATTATTAAGGCAATAAAAAAAGCACAAGTTGCAATTTTGCCCGTCTATTTCAAGGGCAATAAATCGTGGTTGGCTCAATTGTGGACAAATTTACCGGCAGTTTTTAATGCTTCGGGGCAAAAAGCAATAGCGATGCCTGCCAAGCGCAAAGGCAACCTCGTGATGCGTATCGGAAATATAATTCCGGTGGAAAAGCAAAACGAATATAAAAGCAACTATCTGTTTAGCAGATATTTAAGTTCGCGAGTTTACGCATTGGGAACAGGGCTTGATGCAAAGAAATTCAGATTGGTAGTGCCAAAAATTTATCAGCCCAAAGCAGAACCGATAATTGATGCCGTGCCTACCGATGTGTTGGTGGACGAAATAAATGCTATTAGTCAGCAATATTTATTGTTTGAAAGTGGCGATTATCAAGTAATTTGTGCGCCATCGCTGGAAATGCCTAAGGTTTTGCGCGAAATCGGACGACTGCGGGAAATTACGTTCAGAGAAGTGGGCGAAGGCTCTAACAAAAGTATCGACCTTGACGATTACGATTTCTATTACAGGCAGTTGATAGTGTGGGACAAAGCAAATAGTAAAATTGCCGGAGCATATAGAATTGGCATAGGCGAGGAAATTATCGAAAAATTAGGACTTCGCGGTTTTTATATCCACAGCCTGTTTAAAATAAAACAAAAAGCAACTGCCATATTGACGCAATCAATCGAATTAGGACGCTCGTTTATAGTTAAAGAATATCAGCGTAAACCATTGTCATTGTTTTTGTTATGGAAAGGAATATTGTATTTTTTATTGAAAAACGAAAATTATCGCTATCTTATTGGACCGGCAAGCATAAGCAACGATTTTTCTAAAATATCAAAAAATTTGATAGTTAATTATATCAGAAATTATCATTACGATTATGAAATTGCAAAATATTTTAAGCCTCGTAAACAGTTTAAAATTAGGAAAATAAAAAATATTGACCAAACATTATTCCTAAAATCGGAGCAAGATATAAAAAAGGTTGATAAATTTATTTTAGAAATTGAAAACGAACAAGGAATACCTGTCTTATTCAAAAAATACATAAAATTAAATGCAAAAATAGTAGGTTTTAATGTTGATCCTAATTTCAATAATTGTTTAGACGGGCTTATTTTACTTGATGTTTTTAATGTGCCAAAGGAAACTATCAAATCGTTATCGAAAGAAATAAAAGACGAGTCGATTTTGCAAAGATTTGGTTCCATTTCATAGGAATACGATATTACGTTTACAAAATTTTAAATTTTTAACTCTTAATTTGCGTTAGTTACAAAGATTTAGAAGACAGACCCCAAAGGTTGCAAAAACTTTTGGGGTCTCGCTGAATTTATACAAAGCCTTAATCAAAATCAGAATAAATAACAATAGTACGTTAAATTTTTATAAATGTCTGATAATCAAGGTTTAATGAGTTTTATGCTAATTGCATAACCCATTGTTTATCAAGATGTTATCCCGTAATTCGTAATTAATAATTCATAATTGAACAAAGTGTCGGAATAATCAAGTTTAAATAAATTAGTTATTTTTGCAGAATTAAATTAACACAGGGAAAGGTGAAAACATGGGAAACGAAAATGTTGGCATTTTCCTTTGACAATATAATATACAAAATTTGGATTTACTACTATTCATAAAAGGATTTGGATTTGGAGTGATGGTGTCGGCACCATTAGGTCCTATGGGCATTATGTGCATACAACGCACTATCAATAAAGGGATTATGGCTGGAATTATCTCCGGCTTAGGGGCAACCCTTGCCGACCTTGTTTACGCATCAATAGCGGGATTTGGAATAACTATTATTGTCAATTTTTTAGACACTCAGCAGCTTTATATTCGAGCCTTAGGCGGCATTGTGCTAATCGTGTTTGGCATAGCCGTGTTTCGCAGTCATCCGGGCAAGCAATTGCGGCGACAACGAACAAAGAAAACATCATATTTTAGCGATTTTGCATCGAGTTTTTTAATCACCATCACCAATCCCGTAACGGTAATTGTGTTTGGCTTGGCTTTTGCGAGCGTTGGCTTAGACAAAGACCCTTCGTTTCAATCAATAGCGGTTATGCTCTTGGCGGTGGCGGCGGGTGCAACATTCTGGTGGGTAGGTTTGTCGTCTTTTGTAAATATTTTTAGAAGTAAAATAAGATTGCGAAACCTTTGGTGGATAAATAAAATATCGGGTATTTTGGTAATAATATTCGGAATAGCAGTATTTGTCAGCATATTTATAAGCCTAAATAGTTAAACCGTTTTTTTTGAATTAAAAGTTAAAAATTAAGAATTAAAAATTATATCTCTGATTATAAGTGTTTTAAAATTAGGCTTATTGCAGTTAAAAAGCCAAAAGCCAAATGCGAACGGCTAAAAGCTAAGAAAAATTTATAAATCTGAATATATGAGCTAAAAGCCTAAATCAAATAAATAAAAAATCAATAAATTATGAAAATTTTTGCCATTATCGGCTTTTTTTTGATGTTCAACATCAACACTTTTGAATATTTTGCTAATGTTAATGCCAAAATGGCAAGCTACAATGTAGATTACGAAAACGATAAGAATGTTTTATTCACAATTTCGCACAATAAAAGTCCGAATATTGTTATATACAAAGCAAATTGTGAAAACAATAATATGATAAATACGAAAAATCCGTTCGACGTGTTTTGGCTGATGAAAACCAAAGGAAACAAAGTGGAAAACATCACTTTTATAGAGAAAAAAACAGCCTTTGGATTTAAAGTAGAACAAATTACATATAATCAAAAATATAGGATACGTTTGAACGCATTGGAAGAAAAATATATTGATATTGTTCGTAATAATTCGGGCAAATTCGATTGTTTTATAAATATTGAAAACACATTAATCAAATTAAATAATATTTTCGTGAAATTTGAGTACGGATTATTGGGACCTGATATAGAATATCTTGATTTTAAAGGTGTTAATGCTAAAACAGGACAAAAAATAATCAAACGTAAGCAAATTGATTAAACCAAGGTATAAATTAAAATACAAGTTATTTATTATCAATATATTAATTGAATATTAAAACAAACTCTTTTATTATTTAAAATTAAATATGTAACTTTGCGGAGTTTTGAGTGGCATCATCGGCGGCAGTTTATCCGCAGTGGCTACGCTCTGAATTAAATTAATAATCAAAACAATAAAGAAAATGGCAAAAGTTATTTCTCTTGCAAATCAGAAAGGTGGAGTAGGTAAAACAACCACAGCTATCAATTTGGGTGCAAGTTTAGCAGTTTTAGAAAAGAAAGTTTTATTGATAGATGCCGACCCACAGGCAAATTCAACATCAGGAATAGGATTTGATTTACGAAAAATAGAAAAAAGCATATACGAATGCTTAATCGAAAATGCAAACCCGAAAGATGTAATCTTGAAAAGTGAAACCAAAGGTTTAGATTTAATACCATCTCATATTGATTTAGTAGGTGCTGAAATAGAAATGCTAAATATGGAAAATAGAGAACAAATATTAAAGTCTGTAATTGATTCGGTTAGAGATGATTACGACTATATTTTAATAGATTGTTCTCCGTCTTTGGGATTGCTTACTTTGAATGCTTTAACGGCTGCCGACTCGGTACTTATACCGGTTCAGTGCGAATATTTTGCACTCGAAGGTTTGGGTAAATTGCTCAATACAATTAAAATGATTCAAAATAGGTTGAATACTGAATTAGAAATTGAGGGCTTTTTGCTAACAATGTATGATAGCAGATTAAGATTATCGAACCAAGTGGTGCAAGAAGTGAGACAACATTTTGAAACTATGGTGTTTGACACTATTATCCAGCGAAATATAAAGTTGAGCGAAGCTCCGAGTTATGGCAAACCGGTGGTATTGTATGACGCAAATTCAAAAGGCGCAATAAATTACTTGAACTTGGCGCGTGAAGTGCTTCAAAATAATAGAGAAACTGAATAAATTATGTGAATTAAAAGTTAAAAATTAAGAATTAAAAAAATAAGCTCTCTTCACCGTAGCTAATTATTTTTCAGCTGTTTATTATTTTACTTTAAAAAATATGACAAAGCATCATTCTTAATTTTTAATTCTTCATTCTTAATTCGTATTATTTAGCTTGGTTTTATTTTCGTTTTACCTAATATTGTAGCATTTAACAATATTTATTGCTTAGTTTCTGTAAGTTGTTGTGCTACAATTAGTAAATTAACGATTTTGTGTGTTTAAACAAAATTATTTATTATGTTAAAAATGAGCATTTTATAGCTTTTCAAAGCAATATAAAATGCTTTTCAAAATAGAATATACAAAAAAAATTATGGCTGTAAAAAAAAGTGCATTAGGACGAGGATTAGGAGCATTAATTGACGATGCAAAATATAAAACTCGTCCCGTAAACGAAGCAATTTCAACAAGTGCAATAGCAGAAATAGATATAGATAAAATAGAAACTAATCCGTTTCAGCCGAGAAAAGATTTTGACGACGACGCTCTATCCGAATTATCTGCATCTATAAAGCAAATTGGTGTAATTCAACCTATTACGGTTAAGAAATTGCCAAACGGTAATTTTCAACTAATATCGGGCGAACGCCGAACCAGAGCCAGCAAATTGGCAGGTTTAAAGAAAATTATTGCTTTTGTGAGAGATGCCAACGACCAAGGGCTTTTGGAAATGGCTTTGGTAGAGAACATTCAGCGCGAAGATTTAAACGCCATCGAAATTGCACTAACATATCAGCGACTGCTCGATGAATGTAGTCTCACACAAGACCAATTGAGCGAAAGAGTGGGCAAAAAAAGAACAACTATCACCAACTATTTGCGCCTGCTGAAACTACCCGCCGAAATTCAAGCAAGTGTGCGCGACAGTAGATTAACTATGGGACATGCCAGAGCCTTAATTACAATAGAAAACATTGATAATCAGATGAAACTGTATAATAAAATTATAGCCGAAGGATTATCAGTGAGGCATACCGAAGCGTTGGTGCGCGAAATAAATTACCCGATAAAAAAGAGTAATATTAATACCGCAAAAAAAGAATTACCACAAGAATATTTGAGTTTTAAGAACAATTTAAACTCTAAATTAAACACCAAAGTAGATTTAAAAAAAGCCGAAAATGGAAAGGGAAAAATTATAATTTCATTTAATTCGGAAGACGAGTTTAATAGAATTTCTAAAATTTTATCCGGCAATGAGCAATAAATTATCACTACTTTTTTTACTCATATTCGTTGGTTACAACCTCGTACTGGCTCAGGAAAAAACTGACAGTACAAATTTGAAATTGCCAAAGAAACAAGCAGTTAAGAAAAAAAATTCGAGAACGAAATCGAAGTCTGATGTGGCTGTTGTAAAGCAAGTTGATGACCTAACTTTGATAGGCGACACCATTGTTACAAACGGCGACAAGAATATTTTAATCGACACAACCACGAATATGCGCAAAAAAGGTAATCCGGTGGTGGCAACGCTTTGCTCGATGGTTGTTCCCGGATTAGGACAAGCCTACAACAAAAAATATTGGAAAATTCCGATAATCTACACAATATTTGGCTCCATGTATTTTTTTGCGCGCAATAATCATCAAAAATTTAAGGATTTTAAATTTGCCTACAAAAATTTTGAAACCGACCAAAAACCCGTTTGGGTTAGGGAAAATGTGAAAGCTGATTATCTGAAAAATCGCATGGAATTTTATAAACGTAACCGAAATTTCAATATAATAGTAGGTAGCATATTCTACCTATTGAATATTTTAGATGCAAATGTTGATGCACACCTTATGGATTTTGATGTAGGAGACGATTTAAGCCTACGTGTAGCACCGAATATGGGCATTATTTGCAAAAATACTTCGCAAATTAACAATTTTGGGCTGAAATTTGTTATCACAATTAATAAGAAATAATTAATTGACGAATAATTTATGCGAATTAAGAATTAAAAGTTAAAAATTAAGAATGATTTTTACGCGTTCTTTTTTACTTTTTAACTCTTGACTCTCATTGTGCTTCGAACAACATTTAAAACTCATTTTCGCTTTTCAAATTTATAAAAAACAAACAAAATGAGTTCTTATTATTAATTTTATTAACCAATAAAAAACCATATTGTATGAAACTTAGAAGATTTTTGTTAATATTTTTAACAGTTATGCTTAGCAGCAACAGTTTATTTGCTCATGAAAATCCTACGGATACTATTGTTCAGCCAAATCAAGAAAACAGACAGATTGAAGACGATTTAGACAGTTTGCTCAATCGGTGGTATGTGAAAAATGCTTTTAAAAGCACCGATGTAGCGGTAAATATGCCGGATAACAAATTGAAAATCAAAGAAGTATCAGATTCTGTATTAATTGCCCGCCTCAATGCCATACCATCTTTAATAGAATTGCCTTTTAACGAAATAATAAGAAGATACATAGAAGTATATACCAGACGAAAATCGGCTCCGGTGCTTTTGGGGCTTGCCAATTATTATTTTCCTATGTTCGAGGAAATTTTAGATAAAAATGATTTGCCTCTCGAACTGAAATATTTACCAATAATTGAGTCGGCACTAAATCCGCGCGCCGTGTCGCGAGCGGGTGCTACGGGATTGTGGCAATTTATGTATAGCACAGGCAAAATGTATCAGATGGAAATAAATTCGTATGTAGATGAAAGGCGCGACCCATACAGCGCATCGGTGGCGGCAGCAAAATTTTTATCAAATTTATACGAAGTGTATAAAGATTGGACACTTGTAATTGCAGCCTACAATTGCGGTCCGGGAAATGTGAATAAAGCCATAAGAAGAGCCAACGGCAAACACGATTATTGGGATATATATCCTTATTTGCCGCGCGAAACGCGAAATTATGTGCCGGCATTTATTGGTGCAGCCTACATGTTTAACTACTACGACAAGCACAATATTACTCCAATAGATATAGAAATGCCTGTGATGACCGATACTGTAATGATTAGCAAAAAGCTTCATTTAGAGCAAGTTGCAACAGTTTTAAATATTAATTTAGAACGCCTACGCGACTTAAATCCTCAATATAAGAAAGATATAATTCCATCAACAGGAGACGACTATCCTTTGCGCCTGCCGTTTGAAAAGTCAATGGAATTTATTGATTTAGAAGATTCGATTTACAACTATAAAGATTCGATATATTTCAACCCAAAACGCATCGTTATCACTCCGCGAAAATATCGTAAAAATAGCAAAAACTATTATTATGCACCGAAATATAATCCGCCGTCAATTGCCAATAAAACAAAATTGATATATACTGTAAAATCGGGCGATAATTTAGGTTTTATTTCAGATTGGTATAAAGTGAAAATTGCCGACATAAAATTTTGGAACCAAATGAGGAGTAGCCGAATTAAAGTTGGGCAAAAATTGGCGATTTATGTGCCTAATAAGAAAGTTTATGTATATAAGAAAATAAATACTTTAAGTTTTGAACAGAAAAATAAGGTAGCATATAAATCGACTGCTAAAAAAGGTGTAAATCAGTCGTTTAAATATGACGACAAATATACCTATTACAAGATAAGAAAGGGTGATAATTTGTGGACTATTGCAAGAAAATTTGATGGAGTTTCAAACAACGACATCATTAAAATTAATAATTTCAGCAGTAGTGATGTTAGAAAATTAAAACCCGGAAAGGTTATAAAAATCAAGAAAAAATCAAATTAATCTAAATTTTTTTTAGATTTTAAGTATAAAAAATAATCCGTTAAATTTTTTATAAAATACTAATAATCAGTATTATAATTTAAAATTTAACGGATTGTTTATTTCAGAAAACTGTTATTCTAATATTTTATTTTTAATGCGACCAATACAAATTGTTTATTTCATAGCAATAGTTTTATGCGGATTATTGTTTATTTCGTATATATTTCCCAAAGATGGCATTCCGGTAACTGATAATTTTGCGTTGGAATTTCCTACCATTGACGAATTTCTCGAAGATTCGGTGCAAAAACAGGTTGATATTAGTGAAATTTTGAAAAAAAATGATGTGGAAACTCCTCCAACAGACAGTGAAATCGAACAAATTGATACACTGACCAAAATTGAAGAAAATGTTTCTACTGCTATGTTGAACGATTCGGTTGAAATAAAGTATAAACCGGTGGCAATAAACCCCAAAGATGTTACTTGCAAATTAGAATTTCCACCTAATAACAAAAAATTATTAGATAATTTTTTTGCGGCTCTGGCGAATCTCCCAAATAATCGTAAGGTTGTGCGTATTTTGCATTATGGCGATTCGCAAATAGAACAAGACCGTATAAGTTCGGTGTTGCGCTATAAATTTCAGAAACAATTTGGTGGTTCTGGTCCGGGTTTGGTTACTCCGGTGCAATCTTACGGTTTTTCTGTTCCCGTAGTGTCTTCGTATTCAGATGGTTGGCAGCGATTTGCGGGCTTTGGAAGGCGTAATCCTAATATTAATCATAATCGTTATGGTGTGTTGGTGAGCTTTGGGCAGTATGGCAATAATTTTACTACCGACAGCACCGCAGCAGACACTATAATTCATCATGAGTGGTTGAAATTTCAGCATTCACCATATTCTTCGAGCTTGGTGAAACGGTTTTCGAGCTGCCGAATGTTTTACGGTTTTAATTCTAAACCTGTGGAGGTTAGTTTGCTAATAAATAATCAGGTGAAAGCCGTAAGTACTTTACCCACAAGCAATTCACTGCAAGTGAAAAAGTGGAATTTTGATAATACGCCAAGTAATTTTCAGTTTAATTTTGATGGCAAAGGTTGTCCGGAGGTTTATGCTTTTACTCTCGATGGCAGTTCGGGCGTTATTCTTGATAATATTCCGTTGCGAGGTTCTTCGGGATATATATTCACAAATTCAAACACTGCTATTTTGCAAGGTATTTATCAAAATTTGAATGCTAAATTAATTATTATGCAATTTGGGGGCAATATGGCTGTGTCGAACTCCAAAGATTATAGTCATTATGAATATTCTTTCTCATTGCAATTGAAAAAGCTTAAACGTTTGATGCCCAATGTTTCCATTATTGTAATGGGCATGGCTGATATGTCGATGAAAGACAAAGACCGATATGTGAGCAAACCGAGTGTGAAATTGGTGAGAAATGCTTTGCGCAATGCTGCATTCAAATCGGGCTGCGCTTTTTGGGATACTTATAAAGCAATGGGCGGCGAAAATTCTATGCCAAGTTGGGTATTTGCCGAACCGGCATTGGCTAATAAAGATTTTGTACACTTTACGGCAAAAGGTGCAAGGGTAATCGGACAAATGTTTTATAAAGCAATTCTGCTGGAATATAATAATTATTTAAGGAAGAAGTGATGTTTTTTGGAATTGTTTGTTGTTAATTGAACACGTGTTGTCCCTTATATCCCACAATTCCGTTGCACTGCATTGTGGGCTATTGTTGTGCTTTCCTCTTTATCCCACAATTCCGTTGTCCCACAATTCCGTTGCACTGCATTGTGGACTATTGTTATGCCGTCCCTTTCGGGACTAGGTCGTGCGTAAGCTAATTGTTCATTGTTCATTGCTCATTGCTAATTGAATGTGTGCCGTTCCTCTTTAGCCCACAATTCCGTTGTCCCACAATTCCGTTTCACTGCATTGTGGGCTAATATTATGCCGTCCCTTTCGGGACTAGGTCGTGCGTAAGCTAATTGTTCATTGTTCATTGCTCATTGTTCATTGAACACGTGCCGTCCCTTTCGGAACTAGGTCGTGCGTAAGCTAATTGTTCATTGCTCATTGAACAAGATAATTATTTTCCGATTTCTATATTAACAAATATTAGTGAATGACAAATTAATGATTTGTAAAGTTTCTGATTTTTTTCTGAATATTTGTGTATGTTGCTGTTGGATTCGATTGTTTTGTTAAAAAAAAATAATGCTTAAATCTTCATTAATTTTAACTTTTAATTATTTGTTCGTATAAACTATTTGTTTTTTATAAATATGGGATTTAGAAATATTTTTGTGCCAAAATTGTGTATTTGTCATGATAAAATGACTTTTTTAATTGTAAAGATTGAAATTTGTTGTTACCTTGCGCCGTTTTAAATAGGGCGATGTTATATTATTTAATCTTTTTATTGTCTGATAACTATCTATTTAGTACTGTTTTGAACGAAATAGTTTTACTGTGTTTTTCATTTCAAGAATATTGATTTTCGTATGATTTTTAATAATAAAAGATTAGTATTTCCGGTTATTATTGTATTATTTTCACTAGTTTTGTCGGTGGATATAGTTGTTGCACAACAGATAAAAGATGATACTCCGGTTGCTGATACTATAAAAACGGGCAATGATAAACCGGTAGAACAAGATTTGGTTAGCAAAGAAGAGCTGGAAAGAGCAGTAAAAGCAGAAAATTTGCGCATAGAAAAACTTGCAAAAGAAAGAAATATGCTTGCTGCCAAATTAGCAAAAGAGCGTGAACAGCGTTTCAAAGATTCGCTACGCAAACAGCGCGAATTGACAGAGGAGGCAAACAAAAGGTGGCATCTTGAACAAGTGAGATATAAGGAAATAGAGGAGAGCAAAAGGAAAGATAAGAAGTTGCAAGCTACTCTGTTAGAGAGTAGTAAAGCCAAGCGCGATTTATATAGATTTTATTTGTTGGGCACAGTAATATTTATTGTCGTAATAGGTGTGGCTCTGATAGTTGTGTTGTTTGCTCTAAATGTAAAGCGTAAAGCAAATAATGATTTAGAAAAACAAAAAAGCCAAATTGAGGAGCAAAAAGCCATAATCGAAGAGAAAAATAAGGTTTTGGGTAAATCATTGGAGCAAATCCAAATTCAAAATAAAAGTATTGAAGAGCAAAAAGCAGTAATCGAAGAAAAAAATAAGGTTTTAGGCGAGTCATTAGAGCAAATCCAAATTAAAAATAAAAGTATTGAAGAGCAGAAAGCCATAATTGAAGAGAAAAATAAGGTTTTGGGCGAGTCGTTGGAGCAAATCCAAATTAAAAATAAAAGTATTGAAGAGCAGAAAGCAGTAATCGAAGAGAAAAATAAAATTTTAGGCGAATCATTGGAGCAAATCCAAATTAAAAATAAAAGTATTGAGGAGCAAAAAGCCATAATCGAAGAGAAAAATAAGGTTTTGGGCGAGTCATTGGAGCAAATCCAAATTAAAAATAAAAGTATTGAGGAGCAAAAAGCCGTAATCGAAGAGAAAAATAAGGTTTTAGGCGAGTCGTTGGAGAAAATTCAAATTAAAAATAAAAGTATTGAGGAACAAAAAGCAATAATAGAAAAGAAAAACAAAGTTTTAGGAGAGTCGTTGGAACAAATTAAATACCAAAATAAACATATAGAACAAAGTGTTAATTATGCTTACCAAATTCAGCAGGCATTGTTTTCTTCTAAAAATTTGTTGAATAATATTTTGGAAGAGTCGTTTATCGTTTTTAAACCAAAAGATGTTGTAAGTGGTGATTTTTATTGGTTTAGCGAAGTAAATAAAAATACGGATAATCATAAAATTATTGTTTCGGCTGTCGATTGCACGGGGCACGGCATACCGGGTGCTTTGATGTCGATGCTTGGCTTTAATTTATTTAGCAATATAGTGCGAACCGGTGTGTATGCACCCGACGAAATACTAAATCAATTACACAAAGGTGTTAGAGTGGCTCTTAATCAGGATGTTACGGATAACAGAGATGGCATGGATATGACCGTGTGTGTAATTGATGTGAATAAAAAAATTATGGAATTTGCAGGAGCGCAAAACCCGCTTGTATTCATAAAAAATGATAAAATTCACAGAATAAGAGGCAATAAATATCCTGTGGGAGGATACCTTGTTGATGAAACAAAATTTACTAAACATGTTGTTAAAATTGACGAACCTACATATTGCTATATATTTTCTGATGGTTTTGCCGACCAATTTGGCGGACACGAACACAAAAAATTTATGACCAAAAATATGCGAAATTTAATATCGGAAATTCATAATATGCCAATGCAGGAACAAGCCGGAATATTGGAACTTGTAACAGAGGAATGGAGAGGTGATTTTCCGCAAATAGACGATATATTGATTATCGGATTTAAACTTGATTTTTAATCTAAAACTACATTAAAAAATGAAATATTTAACTAACAGACCGGAGGAGTGTGGTGATAATTTTAATTTGGCTTATGAATTTGTAAGGGCATTAAGCGATATGGATTATGAGTATGCTTATAGAGGTGAATTTACAAAATCAATAGTTGCCAATATAATATCAGTAGCATCAAGTTGCATAGTAACACAGCCACAAACAATAAAGAAAAGGATATTTTTTATACTTGTAGAATGTTTGCAAAATATTGCAAAACACCAAGATAAGTTACCTGACAATGTAGAACACGAACCTGCAATAGTAATTATTCAAAAACGCAATAGAAGATATTACGTTACTACCGGCAATATACTTGAAAATAGCCATGTTGAAGATTTAAAGTTAAAATTGACAAAAATAAACGACATGGAAGCCAAGCAGTTAAAAGAATATTATAATGAGGTATTATTAAATTTAGAAATATCAGATAAAGGAGGTGCAGGCTTGGGCTTAATATCAATGGCTCGCAAAACTGTAGATAATAAATTATATTACGATTTTAAGAAAATAAATGACAAACTATCATATTTTTACTTGAGAACGGAAATACCCATTGAGAAAAAAATAGACCATAAGGTTGATACCAAATGGAAATATTCGTTTAATGCAGTAGAATTGATGCACGAAACCCTTAGCGAAGAAAGAATTTTGCTTAATTTTAGCGGAGTTTTCGACAAGAATAATTTAGACAACCTAATTCCGATTGTTGATGCGCAATTATACTCCGATGAAAATCTTAAAAAACGAATGTTCGCTATTATTTATGGTATGTTGAGTAATATTGTTGATTATTCGGAAGATTATTTATCGACAGGAAGAAAAATAGGCAACAACAACGGAGTGTTTCTATTGAGTACGGACAAAAACAATAAATTGATGCTAACTTCCGGCAATTACATACACGATTCTGTTGTGCCGTTGCTACAGCAAAAAATTGATTTAATAAATAAGGCAAAAGAGCAAAGACTTATAACTTTTTATGAAAATTTATCGGAATATTTTACCGAAGGTAGTCTAAACCAACCCGATTTAAGGTTGATAGAAATGAAATTTACATCGCGCAACGATTTAATATATCAATTTGTTAAAGTTAATGAATTTTATTCGTTTTTTACATTGCGAGTAATTATAGATGCAGGATAGCAAGCTATTTCATAATATAGTTGTGATATTTTAAGTTGTTGATTATTAATAATTTATTTAGGCTGTTAGCTCTTAGCCGTTAGCTTTTGGCTTTTAATTTAGTTGTAAAAAGATTTTGTATTTTCGTAATTTAACGAAATAGCCAAAGGCAAAATGATAACAGCCCAAAGCAGAAAAAGTCTTACTATCAAATAAAAAATACTTACATTTATATGGGACAAATAATACAAGTAGAACAAACAATGAATACACCAAGTATTTACATTGATAAAGCACAAAATTATTGTAAAATTGAGGGGTCTTCATTTCCCGAAGATGCTTCGGAAACCTATACTCCTGTATTTAATTGGTTGGCAGAATTGCAAGATAATTTTACAGATGAACTAAAAATAGAATTTGAATTTGATTTTTTAAATAGTATTTCGCACAAAAAAGTATGGACTATTTTAAACACACTTAAAGCTTTTTATAAAAAAGGCAAGCCTGTGAAAGTAGTGTGGTGGCACGATGAAGATGACGAGGAAATTATGGAAACGGGCGAGGATTTGGCAGAGTTGCTTAGTTTTCCTTTTGATGTTTGCGAACTCGACTCTTAGTCAATTTAAGAAAAATTTATTTTTGTTTTATATTTTTTGGTTTAATTTTGCGGCTTTTAAATATCCCTAAAATACGCATTAGAAAATAAATTTGATATTGTAAGTTGTTGTAAGTTAGTCTTTTAGAAAAAAAAAAGGTTTGAAGACAGAAGTCCGAAGTCCGAAGATGTTTGCTCGCTTCGGTCTTCGTTCTTCTGACTGTTTTTTTTATGAACAAGCCCCGTATAAGCACAAAACTATCAATTTATTTTGTAGAAATATTCTAACAATGCGAATTAAGAGTTTAGAACGGTGAAGAGTGCTTACTTTTTTAATTTTTCATTCTTAATTTTTCACTCTTAATTTACATTAGCACCTTTGGGATAAAAAGTATTTGTTATATGATTAGTAGAAGATTAATTCGCATAAAAGTTTTGCAAGTTTTGTATTCAAGTACAAAAAAGCAAGAAAACAACAGCATCACGGCAGTAGAAAAAGAGTTATTTCACAGTATAAATAAGTTTTACGATTTATATTTAATGTTGTTTTTGTTGTTAGAGGAGTTTAGCAATATTGAGGCTCGCAAATTTGAAATTAGAGAACATGGTTTGAGTGGGCAAAATATTAAACGCAATAATGTGCAACTATCTGATAATGAATTTATAAAGAAAATAGTTGAGAATGCAGAATTGCATGATTACAAAGAAAAACGAAAATTAAATTGGAAAGCTTATTCTGAATTTGTAAATCGGTTTTATAATAGTTTTATTACGGATAAATTATATTTAGACTATGTAAATTTGGAAACGCGTTCGTTTGACGATGATAAAAAATTTGCCACTAAATTTTTCAGAAAATTTGTTCTCAACAGTGATATTTTCCACGAGTTTTTAGAAGAAAGCAGCATTTATTGGAACGATGACCTTTATTTTGCAATACTAATGGTATCGAAAAACGTAGGCTCGTTAGAAAATGCCGATGCGCCTATGTCTTTGTTTCCGCTTTTCAAAGACCAAGACGATAGAGATTATGCTAAAAATTTGCTTCGTAAAACTTTGGTTAATTATAAAAAACAGATAGAAATAATTCAAGAAAACACGAAAAATTGGGATATTAATCGCATTACCGATATTGATTTGCTTATACTGCAACTTGCTCTTACAGAGTTGTTTGAGTTTAGTTCTATACCCGTTAAAGTTACTATGAATGAGTATATTGAGGTGGCAAAATATTACAGCACCCAGAAAAGTAATGTTTTCGTAAATGGAGTTTTAGACAAAGTGATAAAAAAATACAAAGTTGGCGAAGGCATTAGAAAAACAGGACGCGGATTGCAGGAGTCGTAGTTTGTGAATTAAGAGTTAAAAATTAAGAATTAAAAATTAAAAATGAAGTTCTTTTAACCGTTGCTAATTATTTTTTTACTGCAAAGAGCGTAAATAAGTTATAATTTAGCGAGAGCCCAAAGGTTTCTTGAAACCTTTGGGCTCTGTTTTTGATTTATTTCAAAGTTATAATTTTTGAAAGTTTGTGATTTTAAGAATAATTTGTAACTTTGCAAGCAATAATATTAAAATCAGTAATTATGGCAACCAAAGATATAAGTATAGAAAATATATTGTTAGTTCTAAATGAATTAACTGAAAAAAGCGAAAAACAGAGTCAGGAAAGCGAAAAACAGCGTCAGGAAAGAGAAAATGAGTGGAAGGAAATAAGGGAAATGTTTAAAGAAACCGATAAAAAGTTTCAAGAAACTGATAAAAAGTTTCAAGAGACTGACAGACAGTTTAAAGAAACCGACAAAAAAATAAACAAAGCGCACGGACTTTTCACTTCTAAGTGGGGCGAACTTGTTGAATCTATTGTCCGTCCGGCTTGTTTAAAATTATTTAGAGAGCGAGGAGTTGATGTTTGCGACACTTCAAGAAATAGGAAAATAGACCGCAATGGCATAAGAAAAGCCGAGTACGATGTGGTATTGGCAAATGGTACCGAAGTTGTCATTGTTGAAGTAAAAACTACTCTTACAACCTCAGCAGTAGATAATTTTGTGAAAAAATTAAAAGAAGTGAAAACTTGGCTTCCTCAATATGAGGACAAAAAAGTTTATGGAGCAGTTGCAGGCATAAGTTTAGACAATGACGCGATAGAACTTGCCGAAAAAAAGGGTCTATTTATTATAGAAAATAGCGGAGAAGGTTTGATGTCAATAAGCAATCCGAAAGATTTTAAGCCAAAAGAGTATTAAAAATGTAACTACCTCTTTCAGCTTCCCTTTTGACAGTAAATTTCTGCAATAAAAAACTACTACTATTTTGACAATAGTCCGTTACTTTTTTATGATGAATTGATAATCAAATTTTTATAAAACAAAAAGAAGTTTATGTAACTTGCTTATTATCAGTGCTATAATTTTTAATTCTTCATTTTTTATTCTTAATTTAACGAAGTATTGATTTGAATATTATCATAAAATCTATTAAATTTGCAGCCTTTGATGTTTACCAATAACAATGAAAATGGCAGATAAAGAGGTAGCAATGTTGCAAAAACAAATTGCAAAATTAGATGATAAAGATTTTGATTTAGAAGCTTGGAAAATATTGACTATTAGTATTTTAGAACGTATTTTTGGAGTTAATTCTCACAAAATAGAGCAATTAAAACAGTTAAAATACGATTTTAGCAGTTGGGCTTTGCGCGATAATTCGGGAACACAAGGCTCGATAAAGAAAAAATCGCGCGTGATATTAGAAGCAGCCATTAATGAACTCGAAAATTTTGGTTTACCACAGCCTCCTGATGCAGATTTTGAAAACAGTAAAACTCCAAAATTATTAGAAGTTTTTGAAAATGAATTAAAAGGTTTTCAGTTTAAAAAGTTGCAAGAAATTCTAAAAATTGCAGAAAATGAACAAAAATTAGTGCAATTAGAAGATTTTTGTAATCAATTAGATAGCGATGAGGTTAAAATATTGCTTATAAAAACACTTGCCAAGCTGTGAATATCAGAAATTAAATGTTCAACACCAAAATATAAAAAAAATGAAAACTTACCCTCTTCTATATTTAATGATATTCGTATTTTTTGCAATATCTTGTGAAAAAAATAATATCGGAGAAGCCAATATTTTTACAAAAATATATAGCGACCAAAATTCCGACATATCATATTATCCTTTGGATATTAAGCAAACTGCCGACGAAGGATACCTAGTTTTGGGTTCAATTTCTATCGACACAACTCGCACATGGCTAAATACTTATGTGGCACAAATTGATAAAGAGGGCGAAATGCAATGGTCGTCAAAAATTGCTTTGCCTTATGTTAATCCGGTGGGGAATATTATAGAAATAGGCGGCGAAAATTATATTTTTTGCATGGATAATTTGTCGTTGCAAACCCATGTTTTAAAGATAAACAATGCAGAAGCAACAGCAACACAAGTAGCTACTATTCAAGATGTTGAATATCCGCTTGCAGTTTCAAACATTGCCGAAGGAGGCGCACTTTTGTTGGGCTACGACCGAATAAAACGCAGTTCGGTTTTGGCAAAAATTGACGCATCTTTTAAAGTAGTGTGGAAAACTGAATTTCTGATAAAAGAAGATGCCGAACCGTTGCTTGTTGAGCATTTACTGAAAACGGGTAAAACTTTGCCGTTTTTTACAGGCTCAATAGGCGAGGGCGGAGCAACTCATTATTTTGCTAACGGCTTGTATAACTACACTTTATCCTTATTGTTTGTGAAGGCAGCCGGTGGCGACCGCACGGGAATTGGGCAGGGCTATCGTTTTGATGGTGGCGCAAGTTCGTTGTTGCCGTTGCAGGGCAACACTTTTGCAATGTCGCGTTTTAGTTTCAATCGCAATTTTCTTTTGCCCACCGTAAATATTGATATTAATTCAATAAGTTCTATCAACGATTATGGCGGCGCGCATTTGGCAGAAATTGCCGATTATGCCAACACCATAACCAAAAAAATGAAAATAAAGAATAAAGACGCAATAGTTTTTGCTTGTAACACCAATAATAATCAGGTAGTTATATATGCCTATGATTTATCGGAAGGTAAGTTGATTCTGCGTAAAAATTTGGGTTTTGAGCATCCTGTAATGGTTGGTGGCATGATTCAAACCAAAGACGAAGGAATTGCAATATTGGTGCAAACAATGGTGGCAGGACGCTTTAAACGGTTGGGACTTTATAAAATCCCGAAAGAACATTTGTAAGGTTGGCTATTGGCTTTTAGGTGAGCTATTGGCTTTTAGACTTTTGACTTTTGCTTTTTACGGCTAAATCTAATTGCCGCAAGCAAAAAAGCCAACAGCCAAAGGCAAACAGCCAAAAGCATTATCAAAATATTTTCAAATTAGTAAATCTATTAAATTATAAAACATGAAAAGTACAAAATTTTTTTTATTAGCATTAGTAGTTTTAGCATTGGCTTCGTGCAATAATCAGCCTAAAACCGCAGTTAATAATGACCTTAATTATGTGAAAACCAGAGAAATTGCCGATTTATGGTATCATTATTCTGCCGAAAAAAAGGCAATTTATTATCAGACCTATAAATTGGCGCAAATTGCCTTAGACAAGAACAAAGCCGAGCATCAGGCTATGGCTAACAAAAAAAAGCCGGCTATTGTGTTAGATATCGACGAAACAGTATTAGACAACAGTCCGCAGCAGTTGAAAATGCTGGAATTGGGACAACCTTACACACGCGAAAGTTGGGTGGAATGGGTGAAATTGGCACAAGCAAAACCTTTGGCTGGCGCGGTAGAATTTACCCAATATTCTCAAAATAACGGAGTTGAGGTGTTTTATGTGTCAAATAGATATGCCGAAAATTTAAAATACACAATTGAGAACTTGAAGAAATATAATTTCCCAAATGCTGACTCTGCTCACGTATTTTTGCGAGAAAAATCGGGCGATAAAACACAAAGACGAGAGATAATTTCAAAAAATTATGATATTATTTTGCTTTTAGGCGATAATTTACGCGATTTTTCAGAAATATTTGGCAAACGAGCCAAAGCCGATTTAGGAGCAAGTGTTGTTAAAGAAAATAAAGCTCTTTTCGGTACAAAATATATTGTATTCCCGAACCCAACCTACGGCGAATGGGAAAAAGCTATGTATAACAATTCTTTTAAATGGACTGAAAAACAGCGCGATAGCCTGCGCAAAGAATTAATAAAACCCGGATATTAATTGAGAATTGAAAATTGAGAATTGAGAATTGTCAGAATTTCTCAAAGTTTTTTTAACCTTTGGGGAATTGGCAACATTAATAAATTATTTAATTAACAAATTATAATCGTATGAAAAACAGACTAATTAAAATTTTTGCAGTATTAATAATTTCGGCAACCTTTATGGGAGGTTGCGATATATTGCAGCAAATGGCAACATTTACGAAGTGCCAATTTAAGATGAATTCGATGACAGACACACGTTTAGCAGGCGTTGATGTTCAATCTAAAACTAGTTTAAAAAGTTTGTCGTTTATTGACGTGGCAAATTTAACTAAAACCTTTATGAACGGCAAATTACCGCTTACCTTCAACCTAAATATTGAAGTGAAAAATCCTAACACAAGCACTGCCGCAATGCAACAAATGGCATGGCGAGTTTTCATTGATGATGTGGAAATGACGGCGGGAGTTATGGATAAAGTAATATCCATCGACCCTAATGGCAGTCAGATACTTCCTTTGGCAATTTCGGTAGATTTAAAAGAAGTGCTAAAAGGCAAAAGCAAAGACGCATTATTGAATTTTGGTCTAAATTTGGTGGGAGCAGGCAATTATCCTACGCGTGTGAAGTTAGATATTCAACCAACGATAACAGTTGGTTCAATTCCAATAACTTATCCGGGGTATTTTACTGTGCAAAAGAATTTTGGTGCAGGCGAAGTACCGGCTCAACAGCCATAAAAACCGTATAGCAAAATAAAAAAAGAAACACCTCTCAGTTTTTTGTAAACATGTGAGGTGTTTTTTTATTTACTTTACACAACATTTTAAGTTATTATTTTGTTGGCTTTTAGATTTTGGAAAAAACTATGTTTTTCCCATTTGATATGTAATTGCCTAAGGCAAAACGCAAAAGGCTAACCGCTAAAAGCCAACAGCAATTAAAAAAATATCGTGTAAGGTGAAAAATATTATCAACTTCGCTTGTTTTTATAAATTCTTGAAAATAAATTCGGTCATCATTGTGTAAAGATGTATGCGAGTGTTGCCGCCAAAAATACTATGGTTTCGGTTGGTATAGTAAAACTGCTTAAATTGTTTGCCTGCTTGCACCAATGCCTCCGACATTTCCATAGAGTTCTGCACGTGAACATTATCGTCAGCCGTACCGTGAATTAGTAATAATTTGCCTTTCAGCTTTTTAGCGTGATTTATCGGCGAGTTGTCATCATAGCCGTTAGGGTTGTCTTGGGGCTTGCGCATGAAGCGTTCTGTGTAAATATTATCGTAATATCGCCAATTTGTTACGGGAGCTACTGCAATTCCCATTTTGAAATAATCAGCACCTTTCGTTAAAGCCGACAGCGTTTCAAAACCGCCAAAACTCCAACCCCAAATGCCTATGCGTTTTGCATCAATGTATGGGAGCGATGCCAAATATTTAGACGTTTCTATTTGGTCTATTGTTTCATATTTTCCAAGTTGTTGGTAGGTCATTTTTCTGAATCCTTCGCCGCGAGCACCCGTTCCGCGTCCGTCCACACATACCGAAACGTAGCCATTTTGTGCCAACAATTCATACCAACCAAAACTCCACGTGTTGCGTACAGATTGCGAACCCGGACCTGAATATTGATACATTAAAACAGGATATTTTTTGTTTTTGTCAAAATCGGCAGGTTTCACCATCCAACCATTCAATTTTACTCCTTCGGAAGTGGTAAATGTGAAAAATGATTTGTGAACTCCGCCATATTCTTCTGTGCGTTTTTTCACGTCATTATTATTTTTCAATTCGCGAATGAATTTGCCTTTTGAATTATACAAATTTACCAAAGTAGGAGTTGTAACATTTGAAAAAGTATTGATAAAATATTTAAAATTTTTACTAAAATTGGCACTATTTGTACCCTCTTTTTTGCTTAATTTTGATTTTTTCTTGCCTTTCAGATTTATAACATACACATCGCGATTGATTGGCGAGGTTTCGGCAGATTGATAATAAAATAATTTATTATCGGCATCGTATCCGTAAAAATTTGTTACGTCCCAATTTCCCGATGTTATTTGCTTTTCTTGGTCGCCATAAATTTCGCGATAATATATGTGATTATAACCATTTTTTTCGCTGGTGAAAATAAAATGTTTCTTGTCGTTTAAGTACTCGATATTGTCGTACATATCAGTTTCAAGATAATACTTATTTTTTTCGTCGTAAATTTTTTGAGTTTTGCCATCTGCGGCATTTGCAAATAATATTTCAAGATGATTTTGAAGACGATTTAATCGCAAAATACTTAATTGATTTTCATCTTTCGTCCATTGTATGCGCGGAATGTAAATGTCGGTTTCTGTGCCAATGTTGGCTTCCACGGTTTTGTTATTTTCTACATTATAAATGTGTACGCTCACAATTGAGTTGTCCTCGCCTGCTTTTGGGTATTTCCAAACACGGTTGCTCGGATATAGCTTATTTTCAGCCAAATAAGGAGCTTGTCCGGCAAACATTGTCATGCCAAAAGTTCTTACCTTCGACTCGTCAAAGCGAATAAATGCAAGTTTTTTGCTATCTGCCGACCAGTCAAAGGCTTTGCTAAAACTAAATTCTTCCTCGTAAACCCAATCAGGAATACCATTTAAAATTTTATTTTTTTCTCCGTCAAAAGTAACCTGAGTTTCCTTTTCGTTGGTTAAATTTTTAATGTATAAATTGTTTTTATATGCAAATGCAACCATATTTCCATCGGGCGAAAATGTGGCAAGTTGCTGCTCTTTTTTGTCGGAAAGTGCGGTTAACTTCTTGGTTTTTACATCATAAATAAAATTTTCTGATGTATATGAACGCCTGTATATAGCTTTAATATTGGTTTCTATCAATATTTTTTCTTCGTTGGCACTAAAACTATATGCGCGAAAACCTTTGATGCCTATATCTTTTATGTTTAATACAGTTTCTACGGCTTTTCCGGTTTCGTAGCTGTATTTCACAATTGATTGCGTTTTCCTGTCGTAGGTTGTGTAGTGCAAACCGTCATTCATAGAATGTAAACCATACACACCGCCGGCGTAAAATGTGTATTTGCCGTATAAATCGGCAATTGTAATTTGTTTAGTTACTGGTTGTGCAAATATTGGCACACTAAACATCAAAAAAAATACTAATGTTGTAAAAATTTTTCTCATTTGTATATATTTATTTGGTTAATAATTCAATTAGTTTTTTAATTACGAAATTGCGAATTACGAATTATGAATTACGAATTACGAAATTACGAAGTCATTACCAAAGGCAAAAAAGCTAATGGCTAAAAGCCTCAATAATTTAAAAGCCGCAAAGGTAAAATATTTTTCTTATAATGAATTGATTTTTGTGTGTAATTTAGAAGTTGCATAGTGTGAAAAAATGAGTTGAATGGCAAAAAATACCATTTGAATTAAAGTATAGTTTGACAATACTCCGTTACTTTTTTATAATAAATTGATAATCAGGTTTTTATAAAACAATAAGAAATTTATATAACTTACTGATTATCAGGACTATAATTCTTAATTATTCATTTTTCATTCTTAATTTAACGGAGTGCTAGTTTGAATATCCGGCTAAAAAGTGTAATTTTGCACAACTTTATAAGTAAAATTCATCTTAGAATAGAAACTATGATACAATTGTTGAAAAAAGAAATAACAGGATTTTTCAGTTCGCTGATTGCTTATATCGTGATAGCGGTATTTTTATTGGCAACTTCTATGTTTTTGTGGATTTTTCCGGGCGAATTTAATATTTTTGATAATAATTATGCAAGTATCGACTCGCTTTTTGTGCTTGCGCCTTGGGTGTTTCTGTTTTTAGTTTCGGCGGTAACTATGCGTTTGTTTGCCGATGAAAAAAAAACGGGTACAATCGAATTATTATTTACAAAACCGTTTACCGATTTGCAAATTGTATTGGCTAAATACTTTGCCGGAGTAGCTTTGGTTATGTTTTCGTTGCTCCCCACATTAATTTATTTTGTGTCGGTTTATTGGTTGGGCAGCGAAGTGGGCAATATCGACATTGGCGGCACTTGGGGGTCGTATATTGGGCTGTTTTTTTTAGCATCAATATATGTTGCAATAGGCACATTTTCAAGCTCACTCACTGAAAATCAGATTATTGCATTTCTATTAGCAGTAATGCTATCATTCTTTTTCTACATAGGTTTCGAGTCGATTAGCACACTGCCATTTTTGGGTGGAATATCCGAAATTGTATTAAATTTAGGCATAAATGAGCATTATAAATCAATGAGTAGAGGTGTGATTGATATTCGCGATTTGGCATATTTCGTAGGAGTAATTACGATATTTATTTTTGCAACAAAAACAGTTTTAGAGAGTAGAAAATGGTAATAATTTGAAGTTTATGAGCAAAAAAACATTAAAAAATAAAAATATTATTCAACTTTTATCAATAATTTTCACGGTTATTTTGATAAATTATATAGTATCGTTTTTGGTTTTGCGTATCGACCTCACAACTGAGGGCAGATATACACTTTCAAAACATACCAAAGAATTATTGTCGAATTTAGACGAGCCGCTTTATATAAAAATATACCTTGATGGCGATGATATACCGGTGAGGTTCAAGCAATTACGGACTGCGCTTAAAGATTTGCTCGAAGAGTTTAAATATTATAGCAACAACGATTTCGATTTTCGTTTTATCAATCCCACTGCCAATCCCGATAAAAAGGCAAAATTTGGTTTGTGGAAAGAATTGGGCGAAAAAGGCATAAAACCCATAGAAGCAGAGGAAGTTTCTGACGAGGGAAATACAAGCCGAAAGTTGATATTTCCGGGTGCGATAATAGTTTATAAAGGCAAGGAATTGGGTGTAAATTTGTTTAAAAGCGATAGAGCAGATAATGACCAAAATATTAAAAATTCGATACAAAGCCTTGAATATGAGCTAACTAATGCCATTCGTAAATTAAGTATAACCAAAAAACAAGAAATAGCATTTATTGAGGGGCATGGCGAGTTGAGCGAAATGGAAGTAATGGATATATCTTCGGCTCTGTCGGAATATTACGATGTAAAACGAGGCGCAATAAATGAAACTCCGGGCATCTTAGACAGATTTGCAGCCGTAATAATTGCCAATCCTACCAAAAAATTTAGCGAAAACGATAAATTAGTTCTCGACCAATATATAATGAAAGGTGGCAAAGTTTTGCTAATGATAAATGGTGCAAATGTGAGCATGGACAGTTTGCGCATTTCGCCTATAACAGTGGCAATGCCCTATGAATCAGGGCTTGACGAACAACTTTTCAGGTATGGAGTTAGGCTCAATCCCGGACTTTTGCAAGACGTGAGATGCGGAGTAATTGGTTTAGCCAAGCAAACAAGCGGCGGAAAAACTAAAATTGTGCGTTATCCTTGGACGTATTATCCGGTGGTTTTGTCGGATAACACACACACCATAAACAAGTATATGAATTTGTTGAAACTCGAATTTCCCACCACATTGGATACGGTGGCTTCGTCGCCCGATGTTCGCAAGACAATATTGTTTAGTTCATCGCCAAAATCGAAGTTTAATTATGCACCCACAGAGGTTTCGTTTGCCAATATAAAGCGCAAAGTTAATCCTGCCGGTTTTAATCAGCACAATTTGCCGGTGGCGGTTCTTTTAGAGGGCAGTTTTGATTCTAATTTTAAAAATCGACTTTTGCAAAATTTCATAATTCCCCGAAAAGATATAATCCCTAAGAGCAAACCAACCAAAATAATAGTGGTAGCCGATGGCAGCATTGCAAGAAATTTGATATCTAACAAAGGCGAAATATATCCTATTGGTTTTGATATAAATTTGCGAAACACATACAAAGGAAATAAAGAATTTATACTTAATGCCATAAATTATTTATCTGATGATGAGGGATTTATGGAAATAAGATTGCGCGAAATAAAAATGCGTTTATTAAACAAAGACCTTGTGAATAAACACAAATTGCTTTGGAAAACAATTAATGTAGTGATGCCAATAGTGTTGGTAATTTTATTTGGTTTGATAATGACCTTTGTGCGCAAAAGAAAATATACAAAAACGTGAGGGGAGTTAAAAGTTAAAAATTAAGAATTAAAAGTTAAAAGTTAAAAATTAAAGATTAAAAATGCAGGGCTTTTTCATAAAATCCAAAAGACTTTTTAATTTTTCAATACATTAATTGCAAAGAACGAAAATTCCCCTCCTTTGGAGGGGTGCCCAAAGGGCGGGGTGGTCAATTCCCCTATTTTGGAGGGTTGCCCGAAGGGTTGTGTGGTTAATTTAGAGGCTTTGTGGAAAAAAAAATATTAGAAAAGTAAAGTTATTCAGAGTTTTATTTTTTGATGCTAATTTCTATTATTCTTACTTTTTTAATATTTTGATTATTAGGTATTTATAACTTTTAACTTCCCAAAAAATTAATAAACAAAAATCAACACTATGAAATACCTATACTCGTTATACGTTTGGTTTATCGTATTCACTTATTTTTTAATATTAATTGTCATCAGCATAGTTGCGTTGCAGTTTATTCCGCCTAAAAAGTACAGTCCCTTTTTTCGGAGAGCATTAAAAATTATGTTTGCTCTGATGTTTTTGAGAGTAGAGCGAGAATTTGAGGAAGACATAGACCTGAGCCGGCGTTATATCTATATGTCGAATCATGTTAGTTTAGCCGATGCGCCATTATTTGCGGTTTATATGCCCGAATTTATAACCGCATTAGAAGCCAGCGAGCATTTTAGCTGGTTCATATATGGCAGATTTGCAAGTCTTTACGGCAATATTCCGATAAACAGAAAAAGTGTGAGAGATTCCATACTTAGTATGCGTAAAGCAAAGGAAGTTTTGGAAAATAGCAACTCGATGGTGATTTTCCCCGAAGGAAGCCGAACCCCCGATGGCGAAGTTAAAGAATTTAAAAGAATGAGTTTTAAATTGGCTCAAAAAGCAAAAGTTGGCATTGTTCCAATAGGAATGTCGGGCGCACATACCTTTAACCCGAAAGGAAAATTCATAGTAAGCCCCTCAAAAATAAAATTCAAATTTGGGAAAGTAATAACCGCCGAAGAAGTAGAAGCAATGGAAATTGACGATTTAGTTAATTTAGTATATACAAAAGTAAACTCACTTCACGAATATAATTAAAATGTATAGAGTTTGTTGAGTTAAGTTGTTGATTACTATTGTTTTATATCGCAGTGTTGTTATTGCGATGAAAAAAATATTTCATTAATTACAACATTATTATTATCTTTGGAATTTTAAATTAATTATAAATCTAAAAATTTTATTTATGAAAATTATTGTAAAAAAAATTGGGAATTTGTTATTGTTAGTTAGTTTACTGACATTTATAGCGTCTTGTGGAGACGGTTCAGATGATAAAAAAACTGAAAACGACAAAGGTGATGGTGTTGCCAAAGAAGAGGTTGAAACAGTAGCAAAAGAGTTGCCGGTAGTATGTTTGTGGAGTGGTTTGTCTGTAAGAGAAACTCCATCGGCAAAAGGTAAGTATATCACAACCTTGTACTTAGGTGAAGAAGCTACAACGCTTGGCGAAAAGGAAAAAGACGAAACCAATCCTAAGAAGCCTGTTTCTTACGTAAAAGTTCGTTTAGCAGATGGCAAAGAAGGTTGGATGTCGGAGAAATTTATTGCTGTAAATGGCGTTTCTCATGCTTTGGTAGGAATTTCAAAATTATACAAGCGTCCTGATATTCTTGCAGCCGGCAAAAGCGAGTTCGACCGTTTGCAATACGTTGTTGTTCTTGAAGAAAAAGACGATTGGGCAAGAGTAAAAGGAATTGATAGAGCAACTAAATGGTTTAAAACAGGTTGGGTTAAAAAAGATAAGCTGACTAACGAAAAAATAGATGTAACCGTTGCTATTTTGTTTGCTCGTGCTTTGGGTAAAAAAGGTACAGAAAAACAAGTGGAAGCGTTGCAAGACATTGTGGACAATGTAGATTTGAATTCTTCGGAATTTATACCTAATGTTAAGTCGAAAATTGAAAGTTTGAATATGCCAAGCGGCGACGACTTGTAGTATAAGCGATTAGAGTATAAAATTATTTTACTTCACGGGCTTTTTTGTGGCTCGTGAAGTTTTTAAAATTTAAAATTAAGAATTAGGATGTTGGTAAGTATTTTATTATCAGTGTTTTGCTTAGTTTTGCTATTCTTAATTCTTAATGCTTAAATCAATATATAGTGGATTTAAAAAATAAGTTAAAAGGCACAGGTGTTGCTTTGGTAACTCCTTTTAGACAAGATAAAACGGTTGATTTTCAGTCGTTTGAACTATTATTAACTCACACTACTAAAAATGGAGTTGATTATTTGGTAGTGTTGGGCACAACTGCTGAGGCTGCAACCTTAAACAATGACGAAAAACAGGCAATTCTGAATTATGTTATAGAATTTTCTGACGGAAAATTTCCTGTAATTGCCGGATTTGGAGGCAACAACACAGGCGAGCTTGTGAGCAAAGTTAAAAATTATAATTTTAATGGTATTGATGCCATTTTATCCGTTGCTCCGGCATATAATAAACCATCGCAACTTGGTATATATGAGCATTATAAGGCATTAGCAATGGTTTGTCCTGTTCCCATTATTTTGTATAATGTTCCGGGCAGAACATCATGCAATATAGCGGCTGAAACTACCCTAAAATTGGCTGATGAGTTTCAAAATATAGTTGCAATAAAAGAAGCATCGGGCAATTTTGAGCAAATAATGACAATTGTTAAAAACAAGCCCGAAGATTTTGTTGTGCTGTCGGGCGATGATATGCTTACTTTGCCGCTTATGTCGGTGGGTGTTGAAGGAGTTATTTCGGTGGTTGCCAATGTTTTACCAAATGAATTTTCGGAATTGGTAAAATCAGCATTAAATTCGGATTTTGCTAATGCTCGCATATTGCAGAACAATTTATTAGAAATAATGGACACTTTATTTGTGGAAAGCAATCCGGCAGGAGCAAAGGCGGCACTAAAAATATTGGGTATAATTGAAAATTATATGAGATTGCCACTAACTCCCGTGTCGGCTGCAACTTATGAAAAATTAAACCGGCAAATTATACAAATTAAGAATTAAAAATTAAGAAAGAGGAAAGTTTGCTGAGTCTTTGTTTTTATTTGCTAAATATTTGTGTGTTTTGCTATTAATCTTGATTATTTTACCTGAAAAAAAAGCGTAAAAATCATTTTTCATTTTTAACTCTTAAAGTCCATATAAAATTATTAAATCATGCCTCGAAACATTTTATTTTTAGCTATTTGGGCAGTTCTATTATTTTCATCTTGCAATTTAGAACCCGATAGAGCAACTGTTATTGCCAAATTAAGAAATTCATCGAAACTTGCAACGGTTGAATATGTTGTGAGCAAAATAATATCGGCAAAAGATGAGCATTGGTTTGAGCAAGATGCCTATTTTTTTGCTGAAACCCAAGCCTCTATAAAGGTTGGCATAGATTTGGAAAAATTGAGCGACCAAGATATAATGATAGATAAAAAGCGAATATCTATAACATTGCCGGCTGTGGAGGTTATAAATTTTTCGTATCCGGCAGAAAATTTTAAGGTAATAAAACAATATTCGGAAAATGATGCAATGTTGAAATGGCATGCTATAAGTGTGGCGCAAAAAGACGAATTATACAGGCAAGGCGAAATAGATATTAGAGAGAATATTAAAAATTTGGGCATAATGAAAACTGCTCAGGCAAATGCCAAAATGTTGATAACTAAAATGTTACAGCTTTCGGGTTTTGAAGAGGTTTATATTCAATTTAAGACGGGTAATGACGCATTGCTAACCGAGAGCAACGAATTATTAGAAAATTTACACGAGCAAGTTAAACAACAATTAAAGTAACCAAAAGCCATGAAACAACGACTTGCACTTGGACATCAGGAATTTTCGGAGGTAATAAAAAATAACTGTATTTATGTAGATAAAACACAGGATATTTACAATTTAATATATGCAGGTAAATATTATTTTTTATCTCGACCTCGCAGGTTCGGAAAATCACTTTTGGCAAACACTATAAAAGAATTGTTTGCCGGCGAAAAGGATTTATTCAAAGGCTTGTGGATTTATGACAAATGGAATTGGGAAGAGAAATATCCTGTTATTAAAATTTCGTTTGCAAATATTGATTATGATACTGAGGGTTTGCAAAAGGCTATTTCTACGGAGTTGAAAAATATTGCAGACCAATATCAAATTACATTAGTTAATCAAACTAATGCTCTTAAATTTAAAGAATTAATTTATAAATTTTCTGAAAATAAGCAAGTTGCAGTTGTAATTGATGAATACGATAAGCCCATTATCGACTATATGGATAATATTCCGAAGGCTGAGGAAAATCGTAAAATACTGAAAAAATTTTACTCAATAATAAAAGATGCCGATAAACATTTGCGGTTTTTATTTATAACGGGCGTTTCTAAATTTAGTCATGTTTCCATTTTTTCCGACCTTAATAATTTGAGCGATATTACCGTAGATTCTCGATTTTCAACCATTACGGGTTTTACCAAAACCGAACTCGAAAATTATTTTGGCGATTATCTTGAAGAATTAAGGTTGAAATTTACCAATATTCCCGATATTATGCAAGCCTTAAAAACTTGGTATAATGGTTATTCGTGGAATGGTATTGACAAGGTTTATAATCCGGTGTCGATAATGAATTGTTTGCAAAAACAGCGTTTTAGTAACTATTGGTTTTCAACCGGCACGCCCACAATGCTGATAAATATTATAAAAGACCAAAAACTTACAGGCTTTGATATTGAAGATGCGTATTCTTCCGAAGATATTTTGAATAAATACGATTTTCGACATATAAAATTGAGCTCGTTATTGTTTCAAACCGGTTATTTAACAATTGGCTATCTTAATGAAAATAACGGATTTATAGAATTAGTATATCCCAATAAAGAAGTTGAGCAATCGTTTTCGCGAAATATTCTTGCTGAACTTACAGACACTTATGAAGACCGTGCGTTTAGCTTATTTGTGAAAATTTTGCGCTGTTTGACGGAAAATAATCTGAGCGAATTTATAAATAAAATAAACGAACTGTTTAAAAATATACCTTATTCGATAGTTGAAAATACCGAGCGTTATTTTCACTCGCTGTTTTATTTGGTAATGAAACTAATTGGTTTTGAGATAGAAACAGAAATTTTAACCATTGATGGACGAATAGATGCAGTAGTAAAAACAGAAAATTATGTTTACGTAATAGAATTTAAGATAAATCAATCGGCGAGTGATGCAATCAAGCAAATAGAGAATAAAAAATATGCCGATAAGTATAAATCAGAAGGAAAAACAATAAAATTGCTTGGAATTAATTTCGACACAGAAAAGAAAAAAATTGATGATTATGTAGTTGTGTGAAAACGCTATTAAACCCAAAAACAAGCCTAAAAACGGAAAAATATGGTTTATATATTCAAATTTATTAAGAAATTTTGGTTCATTTTTGTAGTAATAATATTTTATTTTGTACTGGGAGGTTTACATATTTTGCCACCGCAATTTAATTTATTTGGCACTAAAAAGTTGAAGATTAACGACACTCCTGTTATTGTTCAAAAAATAAAAGAAATTGGCGAGCTGACAACTGCCGAATTTTTTGGCGAAGTATATGCCGACCTTAACGAAGTGTATGATGAACTTATAAAAACAAAAAAGCGAGAAATAATTGCTAATGCCGGACAATTCTACAATGATTATAGCGGATTAGAAATTTATATGAAAATTTTTATTGCCAAAGATTTAAAAGAGAAGGAATATAAACAGGAGCATAAACGCTATGAGACAATGCTAAAAAATTATATGGAAAACATGAAAGAATTTAGCAAATCGCGAAAAATGCTTTTGCAGCAATTGGCTAAGGCTGGCAATGCCAATAAAAAACGAGCAATACAGGTAAAAATAGATAATTTGCGTAACGATTTGGAAGATAGGAAAAAAGAGCTATCGGTGGCAAGTAGCAGGTTTGAACTAATAGAACTTCAATATAAGGAAAAAAATAGGGAATATTGGGAAGGGCGCAAGCAGCGCAACCTTGTGTATATTGGGCGAGGTTGGGTGAAAGCCGGCGTTGATTTGCGAAATATATCACCGCAAAATATCATAATAAATTCTGTGGAAGAGTCGAGCATTAAGGTTATTTTGCCCGAACCCGTTATTTTGAATGCCGACATAAATCCTTGGTTTATTTACACGAAAGATAAAAAAATTAAAGGTTTTGAGATTTTTTTAGAGAAAACCGGCAGTATTTTTAGTTATAAAAATTTTACAGACAAGGAAGTTGGTTTGTTAAAATCGAAATGTAAAGACAAATTAAAAGAAGCTGCCATAAAAAAAGAACTTTTGAAGAATGCTAAAACTTCGGCTACTCAAACACTTGAAAACTTTTTTCATTTGCTTGGTTTTAAAAAAGTTGTGGTTGAGTTTAGGCATTAGTCAATTACGAATTATGAATTACGAATTACGAGGTAGTACTCTTAGGAGGGGAACGATTGTAAGGCATTTACCAATCTTAAAACAGGAGATTGAAAATTTATTAATTTAAACAATAATGATAATAAAAAAAGCACAATTTTTAATGAGTAATACGGAGGTTGCAAAATGTCCGTCTGCCAATTTGCCCGAATATGCGTTTATCGGACGCTCAAATGTGGGCAAATCCTCATTAATAAATATGATTACCAATAATAAAAAATTGGCAAAAACATCGAATAAGCCGGGAAAAACTCAATTAATCAATCATTTTTTGATAAATGATGAATGGTATTTGGTGGATTTGCCCGGATATGGTTATGCCAAAACATCACGACAATTGCGAAATATTTGGGCTGGCTTTATAAAAAAATATTTAACGCAACGCGAAAATATAGTTTGTATTTTTGTATTGATTGATGCGAGGCACGAACCTCAACAAATCGACTTAGATTTTATGTATAAACTGACAATGAACCAGTTACCATTTAGCATAGTGTTTACCAAAGCCGATAAATTGAGCAAAACACGATTGGCAAAAAACATTGAAAAATACATAAACAAAATGTTGGAAATATGGGACGTGGCACCTGAATATTTCATCACAAGCTCTACAACTACGCAAGGGCGTTTGGAGTTGTTAGAGTATATTGAAAAGCTGAACAATTCAGATGTGTCTAACGACTTAAAGTCAAAAGTATATTAAAATAAACAAAATAGGGTAGGAGAGTTCCTTTTTCGGGATACTCTTTTTTTAATTATGAACTAATGAGAATTAAGAGTTAAGAATGATTCTTTGTTATATTTTTTTAGTTAAAAATAAAATTAAACGAGTTCTATATTGACTATCCGTCCGAAAATTTAGTATTAAAAGTTATTAATTAAATATTTTATAAATAAAAACGCTACAATGAAATCACCTATTAAAATTTTTGCAGGACAAAATAGTAGATACATTGCGAAACAAATTGCCAAAAGTTATGGCGTAGAATTAGGCAAGTCGTCTTTTTTAGAGTTTAGCGATGGCGAATTTCAACCATGCTACGAGGAAACGGTGCGAGGCAACTTTGTATTTATAGTTCAATCAACCAACATGCCTACCGAAAACTTGTTTGAATTGTTGTTGATGATTGATGCTGCACGTAGGGCATCTGCCTATAAGATAGTGGCAGTTATTCCGTATTTTGGTTTTGCCCGTCAGGATAGAAAAGACAAGCCAAGAGTGTCGATAGGAGCTAAAATGGTTGCCAATTTGTTGGAAGCAGCCGGTGTGGACAGAGTGGTTACTATGGATTTACATGCCGACCAAATACAAGGTTTTTTTGATATTCCGGTAGATCATTTGTATGCTTCTGCAATTTTTCTTCCCTACATATCAAAATTAAATTTGCCTAACTTGGCAATAGCATCGCCTGATATGGGTGGAAGTAAAAGAGCAAATTCTTATGCTAAATTTCTAAAAGCACCAATGGTAATTTCCTATAAATCAAGAGAAAAAGCCAATGTTGTGGGCGAAATGAAAGTGATAGGAGATATAAAAGACAAGAACGTGATTATACTTGACGACATGATTGACACTGCCGGCACATTATCTAAGGCAGCCAACATTATAAAAGAGCAGGGAGCAAAAAGTGTTCGTGCATTTGCCACACATGCCGTTTTATCGGGTCCGGCATACGAGCGCATAGAAAATTCGGCACTCACCGAAGTTATTGTTACCGACTCAATTCCTTTGAAGCAAGAATCAGACAAAATAAAAGTATTGAGCGTTGCCGATATTTTTTCAGACGTTATAGATAAAATCTATAATTATCAGTCAATTAGTTCTAATTTTGTGTTATAAGGTTTGCCAATTCGCAAATTAATAAAAAAAACACCTCAAAAGTCATTTTTTACCTTTTGAGGTGTTCTCTTATTTCTTAGTTGGTTTATAAACACATTATTCTCCAAACAACAACATGATGGCAGTTTGATTGAGATGCCCTATATAACTTTCGCCATAAGTTGTAAATCCAACCATTGGTATATTGTCAAACAAATCAACGTACTCTTGTGTTTTATTTAGCAATTGTAACTCCAAAGCTCGATAGATACAATTAAAATTTATCAGTGCCGTAACCTTTCCAAATTCCTTTAACTTGTTTTCTAAAGCATTTTTAGTATCTTCCACCAAATCTTGGGTTTCTAAAACATTTAATTCTGTACCTTTTCTAACAGAACAAGCCAAAACAAGTTTCTTTTCATTTGTCGTTTTTGGACTTCTAACAAAAATATCATTTTCCATCATAAATCCCAAGGGGTGGCGAGCAAAAGTTGCTAATTTATTACTTTCGGTATAACCCGTCAATCTTGCATATTCATCTAATGCCGGTTTGTTATTAAACTCAATAATAGTTCTACTTTCTTCATCTACCTTTGTTACCAAGAGTTTTTCTTGTAAACTCGACACACTTTGAGTCTTAATGATACCAAATTTAACATTACTTTTCATCAAACAAATAACAGCGGCATCGGTGTAGGCTTTTCCATTGGCAAACACGTATGTATTTTCAAATTTTAAATTGTCGCCTGCCGAACCGCCCACGAAAGTAATATTAGTTAAATCGCCTATTCGTTCATTAATTTCTTCTTCCCTCGAACTTAACCCGTCAATCAACACAAAACCAATGTGTTTGTGAGGATTTAGAGTAGCCAAGTTTTCTTCAAAATGAGCGTTAAGCGATGCAACTGCATTATCTACCACCATCGTGTTAGTAGATATATTTTCTAAAACTTCAATTTTGAAATCAGCAACAATATTAGAACTCATTGCCATGAGAACCACTGAATTTTCTAACATGTGCCCCGATACAATTTCGCCACTTGTGGTGCAACCAAACATAGAGCATTTGCCTAATTCTTCGTATAAATTGCTGCTTAATTCATGTGGGTTGATATTTGAAGATGCATAAAACTGCACCAAATTATAATCAAAATCTTTCAATTGTTCTTTTAGGTCTGCAACAATTTCGTTAACTGTCTCTTTGGTCGAATATATTACTTTTACGTTCATAACAATCTGTTTTTTAATTGGTTAATTCTATGTTAAACTGCTTGGCTACCAGAAAAATGTTCTCAATCATTTCTTCCGTATCAGGAGTATCTTCTGTTATTTTATGAGGCATTATGCCCTTCAACATTAATTTAATTCTAATGTTGCTTTCCTGAAATTGATCACCATTAGCCTTCTTTTCAATTAATTCATCAATTAATCTTTTTGTTCTTCCCATGATATTGTTTAATTAATGTTATTTTTACATAATAGTCTTTTAAATTTTGATAATCTACTAATAATCAGTACCTTATAAACAATAAACGTTTCGTTTTAACTGTTTGATTATCAGTATTTTAGTTTGTACTGTCTTTGACTGTTAAACTGTGATTTATACAAACAAACCAGAGCTTTGGCAATCCCGCAAATAACTAACCAAAATCGCGCCAAAGTTAATATATTTTATTGAATAAACAAAATATTTATCATTATAAATTTATAAATACTTTGTTTTAACCGATTATTAAGAATTTGCTGAGTTTTTGTTTTTATTTTCTAAATATTTGTGTGTGGTTAAATTCGATTATTTTACTTAAAAAAAGAACGTTTAAAAATCATTCTTCATTTTTAATTTTTAACTCTTAATTTGTATTGCTAATGTATTTATAATCAGTGTATTATTTTGTTTTAGTTTGTTATTTGTCATTTGTATTTGAATGTAGTTTGCAAATTTTTTTGTTTTATAATAAAAAAGCTATAATTTTGCAGCCATTTTGAAACTATTATTTTTTTAAAAACGTGTGATGGAGTTTGCCTTAGCAAACTAAGTAGCACATAAATTAAATACAATGAAATCAGTTGAATTAAAAGGAGTTGTAAGAGAAGCAACAGGTAAAAAAAACAGTAAAAAACTAAGAAGAGAGGAGCGAGTACCTTGCGTATTGTATGGTGGCGAAAGCAATGTTCACTTTTCAGTAGTATCAAAAGAGCTTAGAGATTTGATTTATACACCAAACGTTTATCTTGTGGATTTATCATTAGATGGCAAAGCTCATAAAGCTATAGTGAAAGACATTCAATTTCACGCAGTAACAGATGATATTATACACATTGACTTCTTAGAAATTTTTGAAGACAAAGCTGTTGAAATTAGCATACCTGTAACGCTTAATGGTTTGGCAATAGGTGTAAAAGCCGGTGGTAAATTACAAACTCTTAACGGAAAATTGAAAGTTAAGGCTTTGCCTAAGTTCTTGCCCGATACTTTGGACGTAGATGTTACAAAATTGGCATTAGGAAAGTCGATAAAAGTAGGCGATGTATCATTTGAAAACATTGAAATACTTAATTCAAGTAATACAGTTATTGCATCAGTTAAGCTTACAAGAGCAGCCAAAGGTATGGCAACTACCGATACCGAAGAAGCTGAAACAACCGAAGCTGCAGCTGAATAGTAATCAGATAATTAGCGATACTATAAAATATAAAAGCATCTCGTGTAATTTTTATACCGAGATGCTTTTTTTTAGTTTAAAATCAGATTTTTTCTTTGTGGAACTTCGTGGTTTTTATTTTTGCCAAAAAATTTGCTTAATGTTTAAATAACAGAGTTTGTAATATCAAATAGATACTAATTTTTATGAAAATACTCCGTTAAATTAAGAATGAAAAATTAAAAATTATGGTTATGATAATCAGATAGTTACATAAATTTAGTGTTGTTTTATAAAAACTTTATTATCAATTCATTATAAAAAAGAATAAAAAAGAACGATAAAATCATTCTTAATTCTTAATTTTTAACTTTTAATTAGCATTAATTAACTAATTTTAAAATACGCAACCAATTCTTTTAATCGTTTTGCCTGAGCCGTCATTTCTTCCGATGTGGTAGCCAACTCGTCTGATTTTGCAGAATTTTGTTGCGATACAATACTTAGTTGCTGTATTGCCTTATTCACTTGTTCAACTCCTATATTTTGCTCTACACCTGCTGTGGCTATTGATTTCACCAAAGTTGCAGTTTTCTCTATTTCCGGAATAATTTCCGATAAACTCACCCCTGCATTATCCGACAAAGTTTTTGCATTATTTGATAATTTTATAATTTCTTCGGCAGCCTCTTTACTTCGTTCTGCCAATTTACGAACTTCCGAGGCAACCACTGCAAATCCTTTTCCGTGTTCTCCTGCTCTGGCTGCTTCTACTGCTGCATTGAGAGCCAAAATATTGGTTTGTGCAGCTATTTCATTAATTATAATTATTTTTTCATTAATTATAGTATGAGCTGTTGTTGCTTTTCCTGCTTTTTGTTCAACATCAGCTATTCCTATCTGCGATTTAGCAGAAATTTTTTCGGTTGTTTTAGCATTATCAGTGTTATTATTTATGTTTATTTGTATTTCCTCCATTGTCGATGACACTTCTTCCGTCGAAGCTGCCTGTTCGTTAGCCCCTTGCGCTATTTCTAAAGCAGTGTCGTTTATTTGCGCACTGGCTTTCGATAAGTTATCTGAATTTTGATTTATCTCTGATACAATACCTCGTAATTTTTCTACCATGTTTAATAGAGAATTTGACAATACTCCTATTTCATCATTGTAGTTTACCATATTTTTTACATCTATCTTAAGATTGCCTTCCGATATTTCTTTAAGAGAGGCTGTTATTTCTGTTATTGGGTTAGCTATTTTACTTGATAAAAAGAACGTTATTACAAGTGCCATTACCAAAATTACTAAGTCTATTGAGATTATTAAAGTCCTTAACCTGTTCATTTTTATTAAAAATTCAGAAGTTGGAACTTTTACAATAACAGTCCAACCCGTACTTGGTATTTTTGCAAAAGAAGCAATATTTGATGTTCCCTCATAGTCATAAAAACCTATTGAAGATTCTTTTGATGCAATTGCTCTGGCTTCAAATTTAGCAAGTGATAACAAATCCTTATTTTTTTTAGATAAAATTTGGGCATTATTTGCATTTACAACAAGTTTTTCTGTTTTATGCGCAATTACGTGTCCCTTATTATCTAAAATATAGCAATATCCATGTTCACCAATAATAATATCTTCAATATATCTGTTTAATGCAAGTCCATCAAAGCCTCCAATAACAGCTCCAATAACTTTTTTATTTCTAAAAATAGGAACTACTGCACTAATTCTAAATTTACCAAAAATATCTTCATAGGGTTTTGTAATGTAATTTTTACCTTGCATTGCAACTTTGAAATAATGTCGGTGAGCAATATTTCGTACTTCTCCGTTAGGCATATACAAGTTACCTTTATTATCGCAAAAATATAAGTTGAAAAACTTTTTTACTTTCGTGTTTAATATTATAGCTTTTTCAGTATTACTAATATTATCGTCACTGAACATAGGCATATTAGCCACAGTTTCGAGATGTGTAAAATCATTTTGAATAGAAATATCAATTATTTGTGATTTATTTCGAGCTTCCGACATAAGATGATCTTCCACTTTTTCCATAAGTGCATTTTTAGCAATACTTCCCGAAACAACAGTCAAAACAATTACAACTAATGCTGTTAAGAATCCGTAAATAAGCATCAACTTATATTTCATAGAAAAAAACTTGTCCTTTCCTCCCAAAGATTGATACTTTTGATTACGTTTCCGGGTTGAATTATTATAATTATTCATACATCTCAATTTAGTAGGATATTAACAATAGTTCGTTACTTTTTTATAATGAATTGATAATAATATTTTTATAAAACAATAAAAGGTTTGTGCAACTGGTTGATTATCAGTGTTATAATTATTAGTTGTTCATTCATAATTGCTAATTGAATTTCAATTTACATGAAAAAATACAGCCGCAAACATAGGTAAAATACTTTGTTATTCCAAATAATTTTT
>PDWI01001025.1_pt1 | contig 45344 bp, 46 predicted proteins | sample 1430891 | NCBI WGS metagenome assembly PDWI01 (sample SAMN01162508, study PRJNA174530) | Oral metagenome, whole genome shotgun sequencing project. | biome: Marine environment; feature: Marine mammal; material: Swab sample of the gingival sulcus; isolation source: swab sample of gingival sulcus...
ACATTCCAGTAGCTTGTTCAGAGACTTTGACATAGGGAGGATTCCAAAAAAACTCCTTTATGCCTAATTTCCTTGCTAAGTTTCAAGCGATTGCCCTGCATTAGGCGATCTCAACCAACCAAGTCATATTCCTGAAGGGTTCTCACAGCAGGTTGAGGAGGCGATTCAGGTTGCGGGTTGGGCACCATTTCATTATCAGGCACATGAGGCACATCGTGCCGATCGCCGTTTAGACTCCGTTGTGCCGTGGCGTTTTTATCCACTGGATCAGCAGAACTGCCTGGCACTGGCTAAGTCGATTTGCGCAGACCCAGAACTGGATGGTGATGAGGGAAGCACCATCGTTCGTTTGCTGGCTGCTTGTGGCGCAATGGTGACGGTGACTTGGCTGCCAGAGCCGGATGAAAGCGCGAGAGCCAAAGATGCCGCACGTCGAGCGTTTGTTGATCATGAGCATGTGGCAGCGACTGCCACCGCGATTCAGAATTTAATGTTGGCGACAAAAGTACGTCAGATTGATAGCTACTGGTCAAGCGGTGGTGTATTACGCGATTGGAAGTGCTATAGGCTGTGTGGTATTCCAGTTCGCGAGAGTCTGTTGGGAGCCATTTTCTTGTTCCCAGAGGACTTGGAGCAGCATATCGACGTGCGTCGGGGAAATCTGCGAGACGCACGTGGTACGCCCGATCAGTGGCGGCGATGGGTCAAGATTTAAATACCCCGCCTAGCTGCGCAGTTTGCTTACTATCTCTTGCCATTCGGCTGACTCTGGTTGGTTGCGGAGGCGATCATCTGCAATCGTTACAATCGACTGACCAGCGTTGTCCAGCACATCGATTGAGTGGAGCAGGCCGTTATCCGATGGCTTTTTGATAACCCAGACTTGAGCGATCTGCTCGGTATTCAGGTGTAGATTAAAGGTTGGATCTAGTACATTAAACCACGGGCCAGTTCTGAGTAGTCGCTTGACTGAGCCACAATATGATTGAACGGCGGCATGGTTCTGAACAGAGATATTGGTACTGAGCGCGTGTTCTGAAAGAAGCGTTAACAGTACTTCGGCATCCCCGCAATCAAGGCGTGTAGCATATTCCTCACCCAAGGCGGCATAGATAGTGGATCGATTGCCACCAAAGTCTTCTATGAGGTCATCTGACTGGTGAGCATTTTCGATGGTTGACCAGCGTCCGCGTAACTCACCCTTGTCAATTTGTATGGTTGCTGGTACTTCCTGAGCGACCTGCTCCACAGCTGTCCGGTTGGTCTGGTCATCAGAGCGGAAAGCTTCGACAATTCGTTGATAGGCGTCGAGCTTGCTATTTTGAGTCAAGTATATCTTGTGAACCGCTTCGCCATAGTGGTCAAAGAATTGCAGGCTTTTTCGGTCATCTTCCTCAACAGCAATGGCATGAGCCCAATGGGTGGTAAAGTAGCGGGTGCACTGACCGGGTTGCAGATACAGCGCAGTTCGTTCCTGCCAGTGTATTTCGCCGAAGGGGAATGTTGTTTCGTGAACCACAGCGTCATTACGGGTCAGCGCCATGACAGGGCCAAGTGAAGGGAGTTCATCGAGAATACCCGCAAAGTTAGGGCTAAGCCTAATGCACGTATGCCCGATTTCCGTACTCAGCAGTTCCAACTCACTGATTCCAAGTTCTTCAGCCGCATTACGGATGCGGGTTTTAGGATGCGCTGCCTTGTAGGCAGACCAAGTCACAGGCGCTGATTGTGTCGTCGTCATACGTGATCCATCTCATGCTATCTGATGAAGTACTGAATGCATCCTGAGCACAGCCCAAACGAGTGTGCCATTCGCCCAGAAGCATTCAGTTTATTTATTGATCAAGATTGTCGCTGTGATTATGCGCTTTTAGCCTTGTGATCAACTTTTGTGTGGCCTGTTTCATTACGGAGCTTTACTTCGTCTAAATTATCACCACTCAATGTGTAGGCTTTGGCAAATCCAGAGACAAAGCTACCACTAACTGGCGTGAGTTTGAAAAGATGGAAATCTCCCATTTCACGCAGGTTGTTCATGACGACACCAAACCGATCCACCATTTTCCCCATGACCGTCTCAAAAACATCTGACTCACGGCTGACTTCGGTGGCATCGCAGCGGTAACTTAGTCGTTTTCTTGCAAGTAATTGACGAGAGTCACTCTCATTTTCGATGAACAAGATGCTGCATTTTGGATTTTCCAAAAGGTGCGTGGTGTGCTTCGCCAGTTCACTGACATACACATAATAGCTACCGGCTTCTTCCACATAGCCTGAGTAACTGGCTTCAGGAAGGCCATCACGACTACAAGTAGACATCAGTAACGTTTTAAAACTTCCACAGAATTGACGAGCTTCGTCGTAAATTTGCTGTAGCTGTTTATCTTGTTTCATACAAAAGTATCTCCATTAAGCTTAATAGGCTGTTCTGTTCAGGAACTCGTCCTTCTCAGGTTCGGTTTGATGAAAATGTTTCTCAGTATCTGCGCGAATGGTTTCTATTTGAAATTAAAACTCTTAAATAGCCTGCAAACTACTGTTAAATGACGGCTTTTTTAGAAAAAAGTGAATTTTATAGGGCGACTGACGGAGGTATTTGGTAGACTTGCACACCTTGTTTATCGATAAGTTCTTCACTGATAACTTCGCGGGCATGATCTTCACATCGGCCACAGCAACTGGCGATGTCTAGCTCTTGGCAAATTCTGTCATAACTATCGTACCCGCATTCCACGGCTGTTTTTATTGCCTTATCAGTGACTGAGTTGCAGATACAAACATACATAGGGTCTACCAGAATAGTAATGATTCTTATTAAGCAAGACAAATGTTAACTATTCTTATTAGTGTTGGCAAGTTAAAAAATGTAAATACACGAATGTGGGTAATAGTGATCCTGTTTGTAGCGTTTTCGATATTCGGAAGATGACTATCAAAATTTAACAGGTGGTAACAGATGAAAGGAAATGTAGCAGTAATTCAAGGGCTTAATAGCTCGTTGAAAAATCAGCTTACGGTCATTAATCAATACTTTCTGCATGCAAGAATGTGCAGTAGTTGGGGGTTAGAAAGGTTAAATGGCCAAGAGTATAAGCGTTCAATTAAGGCGATGAAGCAAGCGGATGAGCTGATTGAAAGGATTCTTTTCCTTGAAGGGCTGCCAAACTTGCAGGATCTTGGCAAGTTGTATATTGGCGAAGACGTTCCAGAGATATTAAACAATGATATGCATGCATCAAAGCTCGTTATTGAGCAGCTGGGCGAAATTATTGAAGTCTGTGAGTGTGAGCAGGATTATGTCTCCCGAAAATTATTAACCACGATCCTTGAAGAAGAAGAAGAGCAATTGGACTGGTTGGATGCTCAATTATGGGCAATCGAAAATTCTGGTTTGGAAAATTATTTACAGTCCATGATGGATAAGGGCTAAGGGGTTTTTACTATGCAAGGTTCTCAAAAAGTAATTGAGCAGTTGAAAGGTTTATTAGCTTGCGAGCTGGCGGCACGTGATCAGTATTTTATTCACTCACGAATGTATGAAGATTGGGGCTTGTCGAAGTTGTTCGAGCGCATTAGTCATGAGTCGGAAGAAGAAACGGAGCATGCAGATATTTTGATCAAACGCATTCTGTTCCTGGGGGGCGTGCCGGATGTCAATATTCAGGATAAGGTCAATGTCGGTGATGATGTACCCGCGATGCTGAAGAATGACCTACAGATCGAATATGATGTCGGTCAGGCACTGAAGGATGCGATGAAGGTATGTGAGGAAGAGAGTGATTATGTCTCTCGTGACTTATTATTCAAGCTGCTGGATGACACCGAAATGGATCATACATGGTGGTTGGAGAAACAGCTTGGTTTGATTGATAAGATAGGCTTGCAAAACTACCTGCAATCACAGCTGTAAGCTAAATATCGCCACTAAGCAGTCGAATGTTCAAAGCAGGTGAGTCTTTTCAAGCGACTGCTTAGTGGCTGACCTGCCGGACGCATGCTCTATTTAGTAGATCGGAGAGATAATAAACAAGAGCGAACAGGTTGGCTAGTATAATATTGAGAATGGTTCTTATTTGCAATATTTGTTTTTCAATTTTTATTACTAATTTGTAAATTATTAAAGCCAGTCCCTGTGTACTTGATCAAAAGCAACCAGCCGCAGCACGGCTGGCGGCGGTTAAAGTGTGTGTGGTCTTTTGCCCAATAGATTCAACGCAGGTTGCATGAGTCGGGCGTTCTCAAACAGTTCATTGGCGTACTCCGTATTGCGCATGGCGGTGTAGACCCTGGCCAGATTGAGATAGGTAATCGTAATTAACGATTTGGTCATTTCAGATGTACTCTGATGTAAAACTTCCGTCTGTCCAAGCGACGCAAGCGCAGCCTTGTGAAAGAAGGCGGAAGTTTCGTATTGCTTATCGTTGTAGTACGCGTCGGCACAGTTTGTGAGGTTTTCCCACTTAGCCAGACGACTTCGTGTTGTTTGTGGTGTCATTAGTGAAGTAGCCTCTTGTCGGATTCGTTGTCAGTTATCTTGGTGCTGGCGGGGTGATTATTTTCCTGATGTTCACTCAGCATCTCCCATTCCGTTAGCAGTCTTTGATAGGTTGCGCACAGTACCTGAGAGCGCTGAACTTCCCCATGGTTCAATAGCATCTTGAGATGTTCAATGACCGTTAATGCGCAACATGCAGGGCAGTGCGGCAGCTCAAAGCTGACGATCTTGCTATAACTGGTCATTAGATAGGTTAAGGACGACTGTAGTGTCGTTACGCTCGCTTCCTCTGTCATGTTAGTAGCTCTCTATTCTATGGGTCGATAAAGCAACTGTGTCGTCGAGTGTGGCACAGTTAATCTAAATGATAATCATTCTTATTTATATTGACAAGTAAGGACTTAGGCATGGACTGCTAACAATGCATAGTAATGAACGAGTCATCTTGTATAAAAAACAATACTTCTATTGATGATAAGTTACTTTCTTGTTGCTTTTATTCTATGCCATTGATGGGGGGAGTGAGTGTATCTATTGGGTGGATTATTAATTTTTTGAAATATAATTGAGAATCATTTGCATTTGATATTTTGAGGCGATATGATGCACCCACGTCTCAGCGATTGTATCTGCCAAGTGCTCCCGTGTAGAAATAACATCGCCATACTTATGAATAAAATTATCTGGTATGTGTGTCTGAGATGTCTTACCGAGCCAGCATCCGCCTCTTCACTCATGCCATTATTGATGCGAGCCAGGTTTACTTTTTTGAGGAAAAGGAGTTGAAATGACCTTCTATGTCGATGCGTGGCTTGACTGCCCCGAACCTTACGTTAGAGTGATCAATAAAAGAAGTCGACAGGTGCTTGCTGATTTTTCAGGGGAGACGCTTTGCACTGCAATAGAGCAAGGTGATATTTGCGTTTCTGACTTTTTTGAACAGGATGATGTGAGTAAGCTTGAGTTGGTGAAATCCCTGTTATTACTGCGCTGTGGCCAAGATATTTGTCAGGATGTTCAAACAATTAATCAGGAAGTTAATCACAGAAGCCCTCAGCTCGATAACCACTCAAACGTTTTTGTCTTACCGGTCAGAAATCAATTTGCCACCGGAAAGCACCACTAGCGCACATCAATCATGCCCGCAACACGCTGGGCCGCACTCCGGTTACGGCGCGGCCCAGTGTTACTCGCTGTCGAGATTACTCAACAACAACCTTGGTTCCTTTCACGTCCTTCTGCTTTGGTAGCGTTAGCTGCAATACGCCGTTGTCATAGCTCGCCTTGGTCGAACCTGGGTCAATCTTGCTCGGCAACTGGAAGCTACGAGATACCGCACCATAGTAACGCTCGCTGCGTAACACTTTGCCATCCTCTTTATGGGCATCGTGCTGTTTAATTTCGGCACGAATAGTAACGACAGCCCCCTCGACGGATACATCAAGATCTTCCTTGGCAACGCCGGGCACCTCAGCGGTAACGACGAAAGCATCATCCTGCTCACCGACCTCAATTTTAATCTGTCCGGCATCTGGCAGTGCCTCACCGTGTAAAGGGCGGATAAAAAAGCCCGGTGCTGTGTCACCAAAAAAGCTGTCGAAGATAGTGTTGCGTGGAACTAAATTACTCATTTTGGTACCTCTCTATATTTGGGTTTTATGCTTTTTGAGGGTGCATCAATCTCGCACCCGGCTGCCCCTCTAAACTGAAAGGGCAGATTCAATCATATTCAGAACTAATACTCGGGGTGAAAATGATTTTTTCAAGGGTGAAATGAGTTGGTTGTTTGCTGATTTAGACTTTTTTCGGATATGTTTTGATCAGATTTTTGGGAGGGGTTGCTTAATTTTGCCGAAAGTGCCCATAACTAAAGTTTCACGGTTAGGCGGACAAACAACGTCATGCTTGTGGGCGCTGTGCGTGGGCGAGAGTGCTCCTCTCGCCATTCGAACCCACAATCCTAAATGTCAAGTGCACCAGAGTGCTTTGCGCGCGGTGTTATGGCTTCCAGACAATCGCTTCCAATGCCCAACTGTATAAAATGGTTGCTGGGGGTAGTAGTCCTTTCGGCCCACTCCATTTCCCAGTGAATAGGTAGAGCATATTGTGAGCGCCCGGTGGTCGGCAGACTACCTTGCCGGACACTTCTCCCGTACCCGGTTTGCAGACAAAGTTGCCATCGGTGTAAATGTCACTAAACAGCGTACCTAGTCGGTGGTGCAGGCTGTTCGTGATCAGGTTGTCTTCAACGACAACCGAGTATATCGAGGTTAGGTCTAATGTTGGGTTGATTGTCAGCAGTGTCTTGGTATCCTTTGATACGTTGATCTTCGGGTAAGAGTTGCCTTCCTGAAAGTTTAGTTGCCGGACAACATTGTAGTTCGGAAACGCCCGGGTAATATCACTGATATTAAAACGGGTGCTACCAGTAATCGGGCCTACACCCTGATCTGATACGATGATTCTATTCTGGTGGACGGAAGCGAGTGTTTTGTTGTCCGTGGTTTGCGCACTCACTGATGGTGATGTAATTTCATCGCCACACGCGCTGAGCAAACCCGCAATAAGTGCTACCCCTAGCCATTGCTGAGTTTTAGTAAACATGTTTTGCCCTATCGAGATGTTTGGCCGATTATTCTGGCATAAAGTAAACAGCTAGACAACACGAGTTGCTTTTATAAAGTTAGTTAAGCTATTCATTATATTAGTAAAATTATTAAGCAAGAATATCTTTCAGGACAATAGACTCCTTGTCTAATATACTATTGAGCCTCCTCTCAGTGATGTTCACAGATAGCAAATATTCCCCTTTTTCAGAGATTGATTCGCTGGAGATCGCGTTCTCTTCGTAGAGGCTGGCGCGTAATCGTCCAAATTTAGGGTGGAGCTTGAGGCTGCCTTTAAATACCTGATCTGCAAATGTGTCGCTGAGTAGTGATAGGAGTAAATCGGTTCCCTCGCCCGTGGCCGCAGATAGCCACACACGTTTTGGTTGTCCGTCATACCCCATATCAATACGTGGTTCTTGATTCATTAGGTCAATTTTATTCATCACTTCAATTTGCGGTGTCTTTTCCGCCCCCAATGTGTGAATAACGTCATTAACCTGCGATTTAAATTCCTCCCGTTGCTCATCATGACTATCCATGACATGAAGAATTAAATCAGCCTCGGTGGTCTCCTGGAGAGTTGCGCGAAATGCTGCCACTAAATCGTGGGGCAAGTCACGGATAAAACCTACGGTATCTGCCAGTACAATGGATTGTTGGTTTTCTAGATCAATACGACGCAACGTGGGGTCAAGGGTAGCGAAGAGCTGGTCTGCGGCATAGACTTCCGATTCGGTCAGCCGATTGAATAGTGTGGATTTTCCAGCGTTGGTGTAGCCCACTAGAGATACTGTCGGGATTTCAGCTTTCTTGCGGGACTGGCGGCCTTGTTCGCGTTGCTTATTGACTTTATCCAGTCGCTTATTTATTTGCTTAATGCGAATTCCAATCAGGCGGCGGTCAGTTTCTAACTGCGTCTCCCCCGGCCCGCGCATACCGATCCCCCCTTTTTGTCTTTCGAGGTGAGTCCAACCTCGCACCAATCGGGTAGACATGTGACGCAACTGGGCAAGCTCAACTTGTAGCTTGCCTTCGTGGGAGCGAGCACGTTGCGCGAAAATATCCAGAATAAGTCCGGTACGATCCATCACGCGGCACTCAAGCTGCTTCTCCAGATTACGCTCCTGAGCAGGGCTCAGGTCGTGATCAAAGATGACAACATCGGGGCTGTTTGCCTGAACGACTAAACGAATTTCGTCTGCTTTACCTTTCCTCACGAAGTAGCGGGAGTCTGGCGAACTCCGGTTTCCTTTCACAAAGGCAACCACCTCAGCTCCCGCAGAACGCACAAGCTCTTTGAACTCATGCTCATCACGTTTCTCACCAAGGGAGTTAAAGCCCATCTGCACGAGCACGGCGCTGTCCAGTTTGGACTCACCATACTTTGGTATATCAAATAGTTCCAAGCACTAACCGCGTATTGATCATCGGCTCACTGGCACCGGCCAAGAAAGCATCTTCTAAAAAAACACCAGCATACAGCCCTGGTGTTTACTCTGACTCTTCGATATTTAGCTTAATAGGACGCGATGGTACGATGGTGGATATGGCGTGCTTATAAACCAACTGGCTGACTGCATTACCCAGTAATACGACAAACTGGTCGAAAGACTCGACATGGCCCTGTAACTTGATTCCGTTTACCAAATAGATCGCGACCGGAATCCTCTCCTTGCGAAGTGCGTTCAGAAATGGTTCTTGTAGCATGTGTCCCTTAGACGACATGTAGTTCTCCTTAATTCTTTTCGGTTGTGGTTATTGCTATATTTTATACGTTGCTCGCAACTCAGGGGGGTATTTATCAATAGCCTGGTTAACAAATACTTGTATTAGCGCGTCCGCAGAATGATACCAGCATATTCTATTGAACTAAAAGTACATTTCAGTCTACCAATCCTGTTTATCTGATAAAAAAGCACCAATATCTGTAATTATCGACGAAGTGTCCTGTTTTAGGGGATCATACTGCTGAGTTCTTTGCTCAGAGCGCAACCACGTAAGCTGACGCTTGGCCAACTGGCGCGTTGCAGTAATTGCACGAAACTTCATCTCCCCGAAGTCTACCCTACCTTCCAGGTATTCCCAAGCTTGTCGGTAGCCAACACAGCGAATTGACGGTAAATTTTCATCCAGATCACCACGCTGATAAAGTGCGTTAACTTCCTCGATAAATCCAGCTTTTAGCATCAATTCAAATCGCAGCGCAGCGCGCTCACGAAGCCATTCACGATCCGAGGGAATCAGTGCTATTTTCAATAAGCAGTAGGGAAGGGCATCGGTTGACGCCTGGCGGTGGAGCTCCGTCATGGTGCAGCCTGTAAGCTCATACACCTCCAGCGCCCGTTGTAGGCGTTGCGGGTCATTGGGGTGGATGCGTTTGGCTGACTCCGGATCAAGATCAGCGAGTCGATCATGTAAGTATTGCCAACCGTGTTCGGTTGCCTCTTGCAATAGTTTCTTGCGTACTTCGGGGTTAGCATCGGGCATATCGGCCAAGCCATATTCTAAGGCTCGGAAGTACAGCATTGTTCCACCAACCAACACAGGGATTTTCCCCGCCTCTGTTGCTGCTTGCATTTCAGTCAAGGCATCGCGTCGGAAGTCTGCTGCGGAGTAACTCTCTGAAGGATCAAGAAAGCTGATCAGCTTGTGGGGGGCTTTTTCAAGCGTCTTCTTGTCAGGCTTGGCTGTGCCAATATCCATGTCTTTGTATATCAGTGCTGAATCAACACTAATGAGTTCACAGAGGTATTTACTCGCCAGACTAACGGCAAGATCAGTTTTGCCAGAAGCGGTTGGTCCCATAATGAAGATTGCAGGGGGAAGTGCTACATTGCTCTGGGACATGCCTTATTGCCCCCGCATAAAGAGTTTATCCAGTTGATCAACACTAAGCTGAGTCCATGTTGGGCGACCGTGGTTACATTGGCCACTGCGTTCGGTACGCTCCATATCACGGAGTAATGCATTCATTTCAGGTACGGTCAGGCGGTGGTTGGCGCGTACAGAGCCATGACACGCCATTGTGGAGAGTATTTCATTCATCGCTTCCTGAATCCGCCGACTGTTGCCGTGCGCGATTAGGTCGGATAACACATCCCGAACCAAGCGTTCAATGTCGGCATTTTTCAATAAGCTTGGTACTGCACGAATGGTAATCTTTTCAGGCGATAAGCGATCCAGCGAAAAGCCCAGCTGCTCAAAGATTTGTTTGTGGGTGTCCGCACAGTCTGCCTCTTTCTTGCTGACTGAAATGGCTAATGGTACGAGTAGTGGTTGTGAGCGAATACTATCCGCAGCCATACTGCGCTTCAGGTATTCGTAAGTAATGCGTTCGTGTGCGGCATGCATATCCACAATGACTAGGCCCTGAGCATTTTGCGCAAGAATAAAAATACCGTGTAACTGAGCCAAGGCAAAACCCAGCGGTGGCGCGGCTCCAGTCGTTTCATGGTCAACTTGAACGGGCATTGAGTACGCATCGCTGCCGGCTGGCTTTGTGTTGGCGGAACCCGTAGCAGAGCGTTGGTAATGCTGCGTATTGGGTGCGGGTGACTCCGCAATGCCATCATTGCCATGCAAGCGGCGATATAGATCCACCTGCTGCGCCACTGGAATATGCAATGGTCTTTGTTCCGACAGAGGCGTGTAACCAGGTGAGGGTTTTGGTGCGTTTGCTGAAGCTGTGGGGTTTGTTGAGGTCTCAGTGGAGTCGGCCGCCGTGCTGGATAGCTGATCCTGAGGACGCAAGTCTGCAAGCGTCCGGTGCAGACTGCGAAATAGAAAACCATGAACCAAGGAGGATTCTCTAAAGCGAACTTCGTGCTTTATGGGATGTGCGTTGACATCCACCTTGGTTGGATCAATATCCAGAAACAACACATACGCTGGATGTCGTCCGTGATAAAGCACATCCTGATAAGCCTGACGTACGGCGTGTGTAACTACTCGATCTTTCACGATTCGGTGGTTTACATAAAAGTATTGTAAGTCGGCTTGCGAGCGCGAGAAGGTCGGTAGCCCGATCCAACCGGTCAAGCGCAGATCGGCACCTTCATGTTCGACACGAATAGACTGCTCGGTGAATGCAGGGCCGCAAATTTCCGCAATACGACGCTCGGCCATGTCAATTGTGGTAGCAGGGCGTAGATTGAGTACAGTTTTTTGATTGTGTCGCAGAGTAAAGCCCGTTTCAAAGCGGCTGAGTGCGACTTTTTTAACAATATCCTCTAGGTGTCTGAACTCGGTCTTTTCAGTTTTTAAAAACTTTCGTCTGGCCGGTACATTAAAAAACAAGTCACGCACATCGACGGTGGTGCCAACGGCATGAGAGCAGGGTTCAGGTTCGTCAAAATGCTCCTGACCACTACCTTGCAGTTGCCATGCCTGTTCTGTGCCTTCTGCACGAGAGCTTAGCGTGAGGCGGGAAATAGAGGCAATACTGGGAAGCGCCTCACCACGAAAACCAAAAGAGAGTACTTTCTCTAAATCATCCAGGGAGGCAATTTTGCTGGTTGCGTGGCGACTCAGTGCTAGTGACAGGTCATCTTTACTAATGCCTCGGCCATTGTCTCGCACCCGAATGCGTTTTACACCACCTTGTTCAATGTCGATGTCAATTTGCGTTGCACCTGCATCCAGCGAGTTTTCGAGCAACTCCTTGATGGCAGAGGCAGGTCGCTCGACCACCTCACCCGCCGCGATTTGGTTGATCAGATGTGGGGGCAGTTGCTTTATATGCATGAATGAATCAGCCATCCTGCAAGGCATATTGCCTGCGCAAATGCTGTGACATTGCGATCCACGCACCGAAAAAACCCAACAAGCTACTACAGATCAAAATGATCAATGTGGCAGATGTATCAAGCCCACTGAGTGAATAATGGCTGTCATAAAGTCTCGCCAGACGATCGACAGGCGCGATCATAAAAATGAGGGAGGAGTGAATGATGACCAGACTTAGAATACCGCCGAATAAACCATACCACAGGCCGCCGTATAAAAAAGGCCGCCGGACATAAGTTGTGGTTGCCCCAACCAGTAAGGAGACTTCAATTTCTTCACGGTGATTCTCGATATTCAGGCGAATCGTGTTGCCAACAACCAGTAATACAGTCAGGCCCAGCAAAAAGCCAACGACCATGACCACACGCTCAGCAATATGCAGAATGGCCCGTAGTCGCTGCACCCATTCGATGTCCATTTGTACCGAATCAACTTCGGGGTAGTTTTTCAGGCGCTGAGCGAGTTCATCTAAATCAAGATCGGAATCCCCAAACAGACTCATTCGAGGGGTAACGACCAACACGTGAGGAAGCGGGTTTCCCCCCACAGTATCAATAATATCCTGCACCCCAGCCACCTGTTGCATGTGGTGCAGACCGTCTTCCCGGCGGATTAGTTTGACGTTCTCAATTTCCTTCAACTCGGACAGTAACTCGGCACGGTCCTGAGCTTGTTGCCCGGTAATGTGCTGTTTAATGTACAGCGAAATAGTCGGCACCTCACGCTTGTCATCTGTGAGTGTTTTTAAGTTTCCCAGCAATATGTATAAGCCAGCCGGTAATGATAATGCAATCGCAATCGCCGCCAGTGTGACCCATGTTGACAGTGGGTTCTGCCATAAATGTGCCAAGCTGTGTGACAGCGCTTCTTTGTGCTGGATAAACCGGCTGCGAAAAGGGGAGCTGGTTTGTTGTTTTGCGTTACTCATGACGGCTCACCTGCTCTTTACTTTCTGGAGGGAAATAATGCGTTTACCCATGCGTTCAATCAATGAGTGGTCATGGCTTGCGATGAGTATTGTTGAGCCTAAGTCATTGAACTGTAAGAAGGTTTGCATAATGTCTGAGGCCAATCCGGGGTCGAGATTACCCGTCGGCTCGTCTGCAAGAATAATACTGGGTTTGTTGACCACCGCCCGCGCGATCCCCACACGCTGTTTCTCGCCTGCTGATAGCATTAGCGGGTAGTCATTCTGCTTATACATCAGGTTGACTTTATCCAAAGCTGCGTGAACTCGGCGCTCTATATCACTGGCACGCATACCGGAAATCATTAACGGCAGTGCCACATTGTCGTAAACAGTCCTGTCTGATAGTAAGTGGTGATCCTGGAAAATAATACCAATACTACGGCGATAATTTGCAATCTCATTACGCCTCAACTGACCAATGTCAAAACCATTAATCAGCACATTCCCTTGGGTTGGGCGTTCAAGCAAAGCGATCAGTTTGAGCAGCGTACTCTTTCCTGCACCTGAGTGGCCGGTCAGAAACGCCATTTCCCCTTTTCTGAGTGTTAGATCGACGTTATAGAGTCCGATTTGCCCGGTTGGGTATTTCTTGCTTACTTCCTGTAGCTCAATCATTCAGATCTGCCCGTTATCCCCTGAAAACTTTAGTGACTTGTAGGGTTTGAAAATTGTAGCCAATTTTACGCAAGTTATTGGGCTAAACACAATCATGTCAGCCGGTACTGGAAGAAATTTAAGAAAAGGTTGTGGGTTATTAGTGGCTGGGAATATAAAAACGTCACTTCCAATGATAAAAGTGACGTTCGTAAAGTGAGTTTGTTAGCGTTTATTTTTGTTGTTATCCCAGCTTATTTTTATTATTAATTCAACGTTGTTAGTCGTCTCACGCCGGGTGTTACAAACTCATCTGTCAGTCCATATTGTTATTATTATTGTTCCTGCTGAATATGTTGCAAGGTGCGTGCCAACTTCGGGTACTTTCTAAGTAATTGATTTTTGGTAGTGATGGCGGGATAAAGTGACGGGCTTCTGTCAAAACGATTGTCACTTTATGACAGTGTTGGAATAAGGTGACAATTCTGGGGATGGCGTGTGTCAGATTTTGAAGCGCATCGACAAGTCGATAGCGTTAATGTTTTTGGTAATCTCACCGATAGAGATGAGGTCAACACCTGTCTCAGCAATGGAGCGTACCGTATCCAGAGTGACCCCCCCGGATGCTTCCAGCGGGATTTGTTTCGGGTTATTCCTGACAGCTTCTCGCATGGTCGCAAGATCGAAATCATCCAGCATGATAATGTCTGCATCCGCCCTGCAAGCCTCTTCAAATTCTTGCAAAGTTTCTGTTTCTACTTCAATTTTTATGTCGGGATGTTGCTTGCGGGCATTATTGATCGCTTTCGTAATTGAGCCAGCGGCCATGATGTGATTCTCTTTAATCAGAATCATGTCATATAAACCGACACGGTGGTTCTGTCCGCCACCACAACTGACAGCGTACTTTTGTGCCAGACGGAGGCCCGGCAATGTCTTGCGAGTATCCAGAATACGAGCTTTGGTGCCAGCAATCTGACGGACATAGTGATGGGTTTGGGTGGCAGTCGCTGATAGGGTCTGCACAAAGTTGAGCGCAGCGCGCTCGCCGGTTAATAGCGAGCGCGATGAGCCTGTTAGCTTGCAGAGAATGGCATTTTCAGGAATCGAATCGCCATCTTCAAAATACCAGACAATATTGACGCTCGGGTCTATTTGTCGAAAAACCTCGTTAAACCAAGCACGCCCCGCAAGAACAGCGGCCTCTCGACAAATGACGGTGGCTTCCGACTGGCTGTCTTCTGTGATTAAGTCCGCAGTAAGATCCCCATTACCAACGTCCTCACGCAACGCCAGCTCCACCATTAGCGTTATGTTGTCGGCAAGCGTCATTCTTTAGTTCCCGTTGATCAATTACTTAGCGGCTTCAATCATGTATAAAACGGCTGCTTTAAGATCAGAATCGCTCAGCGACGGGTTGCCACCCCGAGCAGGCATAGCATTTACGCCATTAATAGCTGCATCGTAAAGGGCGTCCAATCCCTTCGCAATACGCCCTTCCCAAGCAGCAGAATCGCCTAACTTTGGCGAACCTGCCGCACCGGTGTCGTGGCACACAAAGCAGTTGGCGGCATAAGTCCGGGCACCGGCTTCATTATTTGCAGCAGTGACCACAGGCGCTTTTTTTGTGACTGTTTTTTCTTCAGTTATTGCTACAACGACATCAGCTTCCTCAGAAGTAGCAGCTTCACTCTCTGCCACCTCAAAGGAAACGGCTGCCTCTTTTTTTACTTCAGCCTTCTCGGCAACAGTGGTTTCAGCATCTGCCGCTTCGGTTTGTTCGGCAGCAGTGCCCTTACTTTCTGCGGCTTCGGTTTTTTCAGGAGAAACAGCCTCACTCTCTGTCTCTTTTGCTGCGGTATCACCTGCCGGAGTATCCCAGTTAATGCCTGTGTCTTTAGTCATGAACTGGATTGCAGAGCGAATCTCCTTGTCGGTAATGGAAGGGTCTCCACCACGGGATGGCATGGCTCCCTTACCATTGATTGCGGAAGTAACCAGTGCATCAAGCCCCACTGCCGCACGGGGAGTCCAGTCAGCACTAGAGCCTGACTTCGGGGAATCCAGTAAACCAGTACCATGGCATGAGCCACACACCGCGTTATAAACCTGTTCTCCTGAGCGTTCAACAGGGGCGACGGACTTATCAACCGTGGCGACAACCCCAATGGGTTGCAATACTTTAACCAATGCCTTTTGTTGATATTCAGCCTTTGCCTGATCGTTGACACTGTTATTCTTAACGGTGTTGATTAGACTTAACAATAGTGCGACAACTGCGGTCGCCAAGACAGCGCCACCCACGGCTATAAGAACCAGGCTGGTTGGGTCTTTCTTTTGGGGGTGTTGTTCCATAGTTGCTCCTAAATATGAGTATGCACCCGATAGTGAATTGCAGACAACCGCGAGCGCCTCTAGCTGCGGTAAAGCCACGCCTGATTATAAGTCAAAGCCACCTGAGGCTCTATACCGCGCATACGAATAATTCAGTATATCTTCTATAGAATTTTTTAGGGGCTTGGGTGGTAAAATTCCTATCAATAATAGTAGGCGGAGCATTGCACTCTTGTATAGAGTTGGTAAAGTTTGGCGCAATATGGGATTTGCAACACGAGAGAGACTTTAACATCATGGATTTTGTTGTTGGACAACGTTGGGTTAGTCATACGGAAGCGCAGTTGGGTTTAGGTCTTATCTCGGAGGTCGTTGATCGGCTAGTGACGGTGAGTTTTCCGGCTGTTGAGGAAGAACGTTCGTATGCGGTTTCAAATGCACCGCTCAGTCGTGTTATCTACAAAGTCGGTGACAGTATACAAACTCATGATGGCAAACAGCTCATCATTGATGAAACGCTTGAGAACAATGGCGTGTATATCTACTTTGGTAGTGATAAGTGTGGGGATCAGCACATTGTCCCTGAGTCCAACCTGGATAATTTTGTACAATTTACCTCGCCCGCGCAGCGTCTATTTAGTGGTCAACTGGATTGTGGTGATGAGTTTCGCCTGCGGGTCAAAACACTGAACCAAAAACATCGGCTACAGCAGTCAGGTGTGACTGGCTTAATGGGCGCGCGTACGAATCTGTTGCCACACCAGATTTATATCGCCAATGAAGTTGCCCAGCGTTATGCGCCACGAGTTTTGCTGGCTGATGAAGTGGGCTTGGGTAAAACCATTGAGGCAGGGATGGTCATTCACCAACAGATTCATACCGGACGGGCGAGTCGGGTGCTGTTGGTGTTGCCGTCATCACTGGTTCATCAATGGTTGGTGGAAATGCGCCGCCGTTTCAATCTGAACTTTTCCATTTTTACGGAAGCCCGTTTAGCGGTGGAAGTCGCTGACGACCCTTTTGAAGAACAACAGCCAGCCGATACGCCGGACAACCCGTTTGAAACTGAGCAGTTGATTATTTGCAGTCTGGATTTTCTGGCAAAGTCTCCGATGCGTCAGGAGCAGGCTCAAGCGGCCGGATTTGACCTGATGGTGGTGGATGAAGCACATCATCTACAATGGTCTCCAGAGCAAGCAAGCCCTGAGTACCGTTGCATAGAAGCGCTGGCTAACGTCATTCCGGGTGTTTTATTGCTGACGGCAACGCCGGAGCAGCTGGGCATTGAAAGCCACTTTGCGCGGCTACGTTTGTTAGATCCGTCACGTTTTCACGATCTGGAAGCATTTCGTGCAGAGGAAGCGGGCTATCAGGCACTAAATGAGGTGGTGCAGCCACTACTGACGCTGCCGGATGATGCGGTGCTATCGGACGAACAGTTGTCCAGCTTAAAGCCGTACTTAAAAGATGCACCATTAAGCGCGTCCAGTTCTGTTTCTAAACTAATTCGTCGATTATTGGATCAACATGGCACGGGGCGTGTGTTGTTCCGAAATACTCGAGCGGCAATTCCGAACTTTCCAAAGCGGGAACTTCACGCCTATCCGCTGACGGCTCCCAGTATTTATGCTGAGGATGGGCTGCGCGGTGTGGTGGGTTTAACCCCCGAAGTGAATACGGAAGAGCTGCTTTGGCTGAGTGCTGATCCACGTGTCGCATGGTTGGAAGAAAAGCTCAAGGCCATGCGTCCGGCTAAAGCCCTGGTTATTTGTGCAAATGCCGATACGGCAGTGTCCTTAGAAGGCTATCTTCAGTTGCGTGCAGGTATTCGTAGCGCGGCATTTTATGAAGGCTTATCCGTTGTTGAGCGTGATCGTGCGGCAGCTTACTTCACCGAGGAGGATAATGGGGCGCAGGTGCTGGTTTGTTCAGAAATTGGCAGTGAAGGGCGCAATTTTCAGTTTGCACAACATTTGATTTTATTTGACTTGCCGCTAAACCCTGACCTGTTGGAACAGCGTATTGGCCGTTTAGATCGAATTGGTCAGAAAAATACGATTCAAATTCATGTGCCTTATCTGCAGGATAGTGCGCAGGAGGTTTTATTTCAGTGGTACCAGCACGGCCTGAATCAGTTTGTACAAAGTTGTGCGGTGGGCAAAGCCATTTATGAGCGGTTTTCAGTGGCGTTACATGAGCAGTCGGTGCAACACGATGAAGGCATGAATGAGCTGATTGCGGAAACGGCTGAATACACTCAACACATGCGCGAAGTGTTAGAGCAGGGGCGTGACCGCTTGCTAGAAATTAACTCCTGCAACAAAACGGTTGCCGCAGATTTGATCAGGAAAATCGAGGAAGCCGAGTCACCTGAGATATTGGATGATTATCTGGAGCTACTGTTTGATTGTTTCAATATAGATCAGGAGTATCACTCACAGCAGGCGCTTATTCTGCGTCCAACCGAGCAAATGCTGACCGATGTCTTTCCCGGACTTCGTGACAATGACATGACTGTTACCACTGATCGCCAGTTGGCACTTAGCCGTGAAGATATGGAGTTTCTGAGCTGGGAGCATCCTTTGGTCGCCGATGCAATGGACATGATTTTAAGTGGTGAAACTGGCAATGCAACCGTGGCGACATTGCCAGTAAAAGGTTTGGAACCCGGTTCCTTATTAGTGGAAATGGTGTATACAAGCCGCTGTTTGGCACCTAAAGCCTTGCAGTTAGAAAGTTGCCTGCCATTATCGCCCATTCGTCTGTTGCTCACCGCAAAGGGTAATGACTACGCAGAGAAAATATCACATGAACTTATCAATGAGCGTGCTGAGCGTGTGAAAAAGGCCACGGCTCAGGCAGGTGTGGCAGTCATTCGGGCAGATATTGAAGCCATTATTGAAAAAGCCGATACACTGGCCAATGAAAAGCTTGCTGCATTGATTGAACAGGCACAGCAGTGCAGTCGCGAGCGTTTGCAGACAGAAGTGTCGCGCCTGAAAGCGTTGCAAGCGGTGAATCCAGCAATTCGTGATGAAGAAATTGATTATTTTGTAAATCAGATGGATGTTGCCAGTGAGCACTTACAACGTGCCACGCTGGAGCTTCAGGCGATTAGGGTGTTGATTACAGTATGAGTCCAGAAACAAAAGTTGTATTTGCGTATTTACGGAACATTCAGAAGCAGGCATTCGAGCTATTGCGGGACTTACCTGCGCGTCGTGAGTTAATTGAGTCGTATTTTGCCATAGACCCCAGTACGCACGATGTGGAAGGGCGTTATTTTGATGTGAATGCTGGTGGTGTAAGTGCAGAATGGGTGTTGGCAGATAATGCAAATCCGAATCATCGCTTGCTCTATATTCATGGCGGCTCTTGGGTTTCAGGGTCTCCGGCAAGCTATCGTGGCTTGACTTCACGAATTTCTCGTGCGACCGCCTGTGCTGTTTTGAGTATTGACTATCGTTTAGCGCCAGAAAACCCATTTCCTGCGGGGCTAAATGACTGTTGTGATGCCTATCAGTGGATGCTGGAAAATGGACCGAATGGTGTTGCTCCAGCAGAAAAGTCAGTTATCTGTGGTGATTCCGCTGGCGGAAATCTTTCCTTGAGTTCGGTGTTGCGACTACAGGATTTGGGTGTGACGGAAATTGATGCAGCTATCGCCATTTCACCCGCAGTGGATTTTCGGGGCCGTAGCCCATCCATTAAAACTCGTGCCGATCGTGACCCGATCATTCATCCGGCAATCTTTGAAGCACTAAAGCCGCTGTATTTACCCGAAGGCCAGGATATTCGTGATCCTTATGTGTCACCACTATTGGGTGATCTGAGCCAGTTCCCGCCACTGTTATTACAAGTAGGGGATGCGGAAGTGCTGCTGGATGAATCGACACGTATGGCAGAGAAGTTAAAGCTGCACAACCGCGATGTCACCTTGGAAGTCTGGGACGAAATGCCACATGTATTTCAGGGCTTCGCACCATATTTGCCAGAAGCCAGCCTTGCGATCCAGTCGATTGGCGACTTTGTACAGCGCCAATTTAATCCTGCTTAACCGCGGCGTATTGGCTCTGATAAAACACAAGCGCGCGCTGTGAGTCATCATGGCGCAGCTCTAGCACTTCGCCAATAATGATGGTGTGGTCGCCACCTGGGTAGGTGTTCCATGTTCGGCACTCGAATTGTGCGACACAGCCAGGGAGCAGTGGTGCTCTCCCTAAACCTTCAGTGAACTCTGTCTCGTTGAATTTATCCGCGCCGGGGCAGGCAAATAGGTTTGATAAATCTTGCTGGTGTTCATTGAGGACATTGACAGCGAAGTATTCGGCGTTTTCAAAAAAACTTAGACTTCGTGCTTTGTGGTCAATGCTCCACGCAATGAGTGGCGGATTCATTGAGAGCGTGTTGAAGCTGCTGACAGTCATGCCGACAGGCTCTCCCTCATTCGACATAGTTGTGACGATGGTCACGCCCGTTGGGAATTGGCCCAGAGCTTTACGAAAAGTTTCCGTATCAAATGTATTCTGCTGCATTGACTCAGTCTCCTGATGCTAGACTGAGTTTATCAGTCTGGATGGCAGCGGATTATAGGGTATATCCCAAGGTTGTTACCAATACAAACGGGCCAATAGTGATAATTGTTTTTCGGGATAGGTGGTATGGTCGGCTTTATGCGGCGAATGCTTGGGTAAAATCAAGGCCGGATGAACCGGCCTTAATCTGGGATACAAACTGCTTGAGCTTCTGCTTCCCTTGTTGTCGTTCACCTGAACGACTTTTTTCATGGGCGCCACCTTTGCGCATAATGGCGGCGGTGGCGATGGGGTTGCGCGGCTTATGGCGCTTTATCTTTGCCATTTCAAACCTCCTTTGGTCCATGGCGGTTAATAAATTTGGTCATTGTCAGAACTCTCCCTGAGTAGATGAACCGCCTTTTTGTAGACTTGCATCCTGGTCTTGGGTTCCTGAGCTTAACCTTTTACACAAACGACCTGCTTCAGTGTATGAAGTACTTCCACTAAATCAGATTGGTTGTCCATTACCGTATCAATATCCTTATAAGCAGCGGGGATTTCATCCACAACACCTCTATCTTTGCGGCACTCAACACCATCGGTCTGCTCTACTAGGTCATCGGCATTGAACAGTTTTTTGGCTTTGCTACGACTCATTAAGCGACCGGCACCATGTGAGCAGGAGCAAAAAGATGTTTTATTCCCTAAGCCACGAACGATAAAGGATTTTGCGCCCATACTGCCGGGAATAATGCCCAGTTCACCATCGTATGCACTAATTGCGCCCTTGCGGGTGAGATAAACCTCCGCACCAAAGTGGTGCTCCCGCTGAACATAATTGTGATGGCAATTAATTGCCTCCTTGGTTGTGGTGAACGCAGGTAAATGTGGTTGAATGGCCGCCAAGACCAGTCGCATCATTTCGCGCCGATTGGTGGTGGCATAATCCTGCGCCCAGCCAACCGCTTCGATATAGTCAGCAAAGTATTGTGTGCCTTCCTCAAAGTAGGCAAGGTCTCTGTGTGGCAAACGCCCCAGCAAATTCCCCATTTCCTTTTGAGCACGACTGATGAAATAACGACCAATAGCATTACCAACACCACGACTGCCGGAATGCAACATCACCCAGACATCATCACTTTCATCAATACATAACTCGATGAAATGATTACCGCCACCAAGCGTACCTAGTTGCTTACCCCAAGTATGATGAAAGTGCTTTATCATCTTGGTTAGCCCTGGATGCTTATCAATAATTGGCTGTAGTCGAACGTCCATTTGCTTGAGCGTATAGGCTTTGGCTGCATTGTTTTTATGCGAATCAAAACCAACCGGCACGTTGGCCTCAATAGCACTACGAACCTGTCGTAAGCTATCGGGCAATTCGTGTGCTTTTAGTGACAGACGAATGGCATTCATACCGCAGCCAATATCCACGCCAACTGCAGCGGGGATAATTGCACCTTTTGTTGGAATCACAGAGCCAACGGTCGCACCAATGCCCGCGTGTACATCTGGCATGGCGGCAATATGGCTATGGATAAATGGCAACTGAGCTAAATTTCCCAGTTGATCAAGTGAGTTACTATCAAACTCATCGGTATATATTTTTACCGGAACTTTGCCCTTATTGAGCATAAATTTAACAGGCATAATCAAACCCTTGTCTCAGTTTGCTGATCAGTGCGGTTAATATCTTTAATTAATTTTGGCCTGATCAGGCTCCGGGCATTAAAAAAGCCCCGGAGACGAACTCATCCGGGGCTTTATCACACGCAACTACCTAGCACGCATTGACTGCCGGATGACGTAAACATCTCCCGGCCATCAAGCGGGGAGACTTTAGGTATTGTTAAGATTGAACTTGCGCATGTGTTGTTCTCCTGAAATTCTGTAATTTCTTACGTTAGACTGATGTATCAGCGGGGTATTTTAACGAAAACAGGCCGTAAATCAAGTTTTTATAATTTCATTGTTTGCCTCAGCTCTTTCGCAATGCGGTTACGAAGCTTATAAGGCACTGATTGATTCATCATAAGTGCGAATGGCTGCCAGTCATTACCTTCAACAATATAGCCGGCCAGTGTACTGACGTTCTTCAAAGTGCCGGACTTGGCAAAGACACCAGACTCAACTTCCGGTAACAAGTGTCGCCACTGAGTAAAGTCTTGGAGAAGTTGCACCAATTGGTTGGGAGAAATGCGGTTCCTGCGCGATAAACCTGCGCCTTCTTCAAAGTGAAAATGTTTCCACTGGAATGCTGCTCGCAGGTTACTTTCCATATACTTTCGAACATCTGCGGCGTTAGCAGGGCGTTGGTAGTATTCCGAAGACATCATCAGCACCAATTGGTTAGCAATGAAGTTTGTCGAATACTTCATCATTGGGCGAATCATGTCACCCAGAGTACGGCTATTGACGTGCTGGTAAAAAGGTTGTCCCTTTGGCGCTCTGCCACTGGTGATCTTCCCAGATACAGAAACACCCTCTTGCTTGAGAAACGCCAGTAGTAGCTCACCAAAATAGTGCTCTGCCTTGCGTGGGTTGTGGCCTGTATTGATCCGAAGTTTGCCTTTTTTAAAGCCCTTAGCCATATTCTTGGCATACGGCGTCAATGGCGTTTGAGTCTCAGCAGAGCGAACGCGACCATTTACTTTTTTCAGATGGATCGTATTGAAATTGGCGGCCAATGCGGAGGGGACGGCATCATAAGGATTGTTGGTGCGGCTGGTTCCCGGTAGCACCAAGCCTCGCCGAAAGCGGCTACCATCCAAGACCAAGTGCCTCACACTTCGCACACCTCGTTGGCGTAACTGGGCGGCAATGATCGCCAGCTCCTCTGACACCAAAAACGGATCGCCACTACCTTTGACGGATAGGGTTGCGTTGTTTGGGTTATAGTAAAAATCGGTTGTGAAGTGGTGGTCTTCGCCCCAGTGATTTAGTGCCAGCCATGCGGTTACAAGTTTAGTGGTGGATGCAGGAATAAAAGGGCGGAGGTTATTTTCCGCCATCAGTGAGTACCCTTGCTTATCAACAACCAACAGTCCCGCATTCTTTAGCTGTGAAAATTTGGATAAGGCATTGGCCTGAGCGGCTGTGTTCAGTGCAAGGATACAACACAGTGTGATTAATATAGAACGAATCATGTCGATACCATTGTTTATTTGCTTCATTTTTAGTCTATGAGTCGTCGGCCTGATATTAGCTGAATTGCCGTCCCACCGAGAACCTTCTGGCTGTCGGTAGAAATGACTCGCAAATTATCTCTTATCTGAACGGGTGCTTTCTGAATAACCAGTTGTTTGGCATATTTTTGTTTTTAGTTGATCAATTAATAAGTCGTTCAGTCGCTCAAGGTAGAATGGTCATCAGCTTCTAGGGGCTAGCAACGATAAAAGAAGTACAATAATAAAGATAATAATAATAAGAAAAATCGTTGTTTCTTGCTGTACGAATCGGGGATCCGGCGGGTAAAATCGCAGGGTTCCCAATTTTCTCCTTCTTATTCCGTTTTGTGTGTTCTTCCTCCTGCTCTGTAACATTGGGCGTTAACGCGGCACTCAATGTGGCTTTTTGGCACGGTATCACTCCGGTAGGCTATTGATAAGGTCAGCAAATGGTGTTTGACTGGCCTAAGTGGGTAATATTTAGGGCTGGTTATGTATTACTCGGTAGGTGTGCTTGTGAGATAATCAGCCTTCATACCTTGGTATCTCTGAAAGTTTGCTTGATTTGGTTTTCATACCTTGCCAAATTAGCGCGAGGGATGCCGCTAGCCGCTTCAATCGAAGCGGCCTTTTTCATTTAGGTTTGGCTAACATGAAGCACCAACAGTCGCTGTTGATCAGCGTAGGCGCGCCTGACATCAAGTATCAAGCTGGAATACTTTCCAGGATATTCTGGGCTTCCAGTTGCTGCTGAGTGTTTCCCTCATTCATCACTTCATCAATCATTGCCCGCGCCTCGTCGTAATCACCCGACTCAATATAAGCGCGCGCCACATCCAGCTTAATGCTCACCTCTAGTGGTGGCTCTTGCTCGATTTCAGCGTTAGGGTCAATGGCCTGGTTGTAATCAACAAATGCCGACGTTGATGCTCGTTTTGCTCTCTGGCGTGATGATTTACGCGCTTTGCCACTGAATAATTTCCATAACAAGCCCACCAGCAGAACAAAGCCAAGCAATGGAAGCAGCCACAGCCAATTCATTTTACCCAGCAAGCCAGTATCAAGTGTGGGGGGCATTTGAGCATCGCTGGTCTTGGAAGCGGCTGTACTAGCCGCGCCTTGGTTGTTTTTCGCTAAAACATCGGCAGGAGACAAGCCTTGCTCTTTTAGCGCTTCAGCCATGCGTGAGTTTTCCTCCTGCATATCGTTGATACGACGCTCCAGAGAAATCTCCGCACGCGAGCTTTCCGCTAACTCACTGCGCGCGCCTTGAAGCTGCGCATTCAGGCTTTGGTTTCTATCTTGAAGGTCTTCCAGGAGCTTTGCAGCCTCACCCGTTAGTTCGCCATTTGCCAGTTTTAATTTCAAGTCTGCGGTTGTATTGCCGAGAGAATCAGAAGAATTTTGTAGATTTCGGATACGTTCCTCCAGTGATTTTAATTCACTGTCCCGTACCCGCTTTTCTTCCTCCAGTTGCCGCACCAAGTCACTGAGCTTTGAGGTTTCATCCTTTAACGTGCTCAATTTTTCGGTCTGTTTTTCCTTCTCTTTAATCAGTGCTTCAACCTGATCAGAGCTGGTCAACGTAATGAAAGTAGGGGCAGGCAGGTTTCCTGTACGACCCTTTCGGAAAAAATAGTTATGCCGACGAAGCAGGTTGCGTGCATCCTTCTCAGAAATGTTTTTGATGTCTGCCGTGGAAGGCAGGCGTAAATCAACACCACCTAGCATGTAGTTGATGTTGCCACCCTTAAATGCATGTGGGTTGGCGGCAAGAATCGCCACCATAATCTGGTTTTTGGAGACAGGGGCATCAATATAATTCTTATTCACAATAGTCGTCAGCGTGCCAATAGCCTTGACTGAACGTTCCTGATAATTTTCGGCAAATACGCTGCTGCTGAGTGAGCAGGCTAGACTGAGCGTCAGGGCGGCGAGTCCAAAGCGTTTGACAGATGGCTGGGGCTTGGTAGTAACTGGCATGTGAATAGTATCCGGTGCTTGAGTTTTTTCATTGATTCATGGGGAGCGATGGGTCTTCCCGTTCTGGCTGGAGATCTTACCACTCCTTGGTGGATTCCAGAACCTGTTTCCAATGGCTTGAGAGTATGTATTTCTGCTGTTTTAGGTCGTCAGCAAAGCGAATGAGCTTATCCTTCTGGCGTGTTGCTGCATACAAGCTGAGCATTTCTTCGACCAAGCTAGTTTCGGCTTTGGTTGTGCTGCGGGTAAACGCATCTTCAAGTTGTGCCTGAGCGGTTTCAATACGACCGTAGGTGATGGCATGACGGCTCTTTTCGAGAAGGCTACCAGTTTGCCTGGGAAGATACGGGTCTGGCTCGCCTTCTGAACCCATACAGGTTGTACTCGTTAGCACCGCGCCCGGAAAGCGATAGCAAGGCAGCGTCTTGTCGGAGCCATGCGCCAGCCACTCATGAAAGTATTCACGGTCATTCTGATCCAGCAATGGCAGCACTAATTTATACATCCGGTTACGCAGAGAGTGGGCGTTTTCGCCGGAGGCAATAAATAAATCCTGTAACGCTCCTGACAGGAATTTATTCAGGCCGGACTGTAATGCAAACAGAATCCTCTGGCTGTGTTGCTTGTAGTCTTCAGGCTGCGCTTTGATACTGAGGTTGAAGTGTCGCCATGTATTGAATAAAGCAGGATTGTTGGCCTCTCTTTGTGAGGTATTGTTATCTGTCATATATTGGGGGGTTGTCACAGTCGCATCCTTGTGTAAAGCAGCAGTGGCACATCATCACGTGCATTAGTTTAGCGCATAAGTGATTGAAAACACGGAAAAGGTTTGATTTTTGAGAAAATTATCCATATCGACGTGCCTTTCCCGTGATTGAGGCGGAGGAAATCCATCGCCGCGCGGCATGGCATCATTTTAGATACATGGCCGCAATCATTTCAAACTTTTTCTTGCTGATTGCACCGGTATAAATCGCCAGCACCTCCTGCTTAGGGCTAATTAATACGCTGTATGGCAATGCGCCGTCTGGATTACCATAACGCGCTGCAATTTTATTACCAGCCTCTTGCCCATAGGTCAGTGGGTAGTTGATTTCTTGTGCTTTAGCAAATGGCGCCACTTCATCTCGTCCTTCAATGCTGACACCCACGATTGTGAATTTATCACCGGCATATTTGCTCTGTATGTCAACGAAGTCGGGGACTTCTACACGACAAGGTGGACACCATGATGCCCAGAAGTTCAGCAGAACAAATTTGCCTTGATAGTCGGATAGTTTAAGTGGCGTTGTCTTGCCAAGTTGCGGCAGGCTGAAGTCAGGCGCCGTTTTTCCCAAAAGTGCGTCATCAAAGACGGGTGCTCGTCCACGGTCACAGGCGCTCAATGTGAGGCCAAGGGCGAGTAGTAGGTAGGTCATTATTTTCATTATGTGTGTTCCTGCAAAACTAATGTCTGGTTGTTAGTTAATTTAAACGTAGAGTTTATTTTTTATTGATTGATGCGGTGCAGCATTTCAGTGTAGTATGCGCACCGTAAGATAATTTCCTCCTCCTTAACCAATCGGAGGCGGCGGGCTTGAGTCATTTGGCCTCCCGCTTCCCTTTGGTTTTTTTATGTCTGTTATACTCTCACGCCCTCTCTTAGGTTGCCACAGGTGCAACGCCATCCTCTAAAGAATATGACGTATTGCGGTGTCTATCATGTCAAATTATGTTTGTCTTACCGTGCTGTAATACTCTGAGGCCCACTCGGTTGGCCGTGGTGGCATTGCAAATGCTGTTAGACTAACGGTCATATTTTTTGTAAGTTAGTTCGTTCAATCATATCAATTCCTGATGCGGGAAGGCTTGCTGATGAATGCCAAAGTAGAAAAAAAACCCAAAATGCTCCCTGAGAAAAAGACTTTTAATGTAAGCCCCAGGAGTCGTTATGACTTGGTGGTTATTGGAAGTGGCCCAGGGGGGCGTCGTGCAGCGATTCAGGGTGCAAAGCTTGGCAAGCGGGTGTTAGTCATTGAGAAAAACCAAAAAATTGGTGGCGTATCAGTGCATACGGGGACCATTCCCAGCAAGACCATGCGCGAGACTGTGATGAATTTGTCGGGAATGCGTGAGCGTGAGTTTTATGGTCGGAGTTATCGGGTAAAGGAGGATATTTCTGCCGAAGATATTCTGGAACGTTTGAATAAAACATTATCGCATGAGGTGGAAATTCAGGAAGCGCAGTTCAATCGCAATCAGGTTGAAACCATTCATGGTAAGGCCAGCTTTAAAGACCCACACCATGTTCATATCGATATGGAGCACGGCGAGGGCAAGCTTGTTCGTGGTGAGAAAATTATTATTGCCGTGGGAACCACGCCTTTTCGTCCGGACGACATTCCATTTAATGGCTCAACCATCATTGATAGTGATGAGCTATTAAGGATGAAGAAGATTCCCAGCTCCTTATGCGTGATCGGGGCGGGTGTTATCGGTCTGGAATATGCGACAATTTTTAGTGCGTTAGATGTCTCGGTTACGTTGCTGGACCCACGTACTAAAGTGTTGGGTTTTGTGGATCGTGAAATCATTCAGTACACGATCAATCAGCTACGTGATCGTGGCATGACGTTCCGTTTTGGGCAGAAAGTTGAGCGTATTGAGCGTGACGAAGCCAGTGGTCACCATTTGTGTTACTTGAACAGTGGCCGGCTGGTTAAGGCAGAAATGGTACTTGTTGCGGCAGGTCGTGCTGGGGCCACGCTTGACTTGGGGCTGGAAAATTGTGGTATCGGGGTGGATGAGCGTGGCCGCATTTCGGTCAATGATGATTTCCAGACTTCCGTTGATAATATCTATGCGGTTGGTGATGTGATCGGCTTCCCAAGCTTGGCCTCGACTTCAATGGAGCAGGGACGTGTGGCGGTTTGTCGTGCCTACCAGCATCCAGTGAATATGACATCTGAATACTTCCCATACGGCATTTACGCTGTGCCCGAAATTTCTATGGTGGGTATGACCGAGGAGGATATGCAGAGACGTAACATTCCTTATGAAGTTGGTATGGCGCGTTTTCGTGAAACGGCACGTGGGCAGATTATGGGGCTTAACTCCGGCCTGATGAAATGTATTTTCTCAATTAAGACCCGTCGCCTATTAGGTGTGCATATTGTTGGTGAAGGGGCAACGGAGCTGATACATATTGGTCAGGCAGTGATGGCGCATAAGGGGAAGCTGAGCTTCTTTATTGATAATACCTTTAACTACCCGACCTTGGCAGAGGCTTACAAAATCGCTGCACTGGATGCGTTGAGCAGAATGCCCGCCAAGTAGTCAGTGTCACTGATACAACGATCAAACGTGGCGCTTATGCCCTTGTGCCTGAGCAGGCGGGGCAAGTTGGATTTTTTGGCAGGCTCATGCGTCGCCAGCCCAAATGTTGGGCATCCAGCAGTAGTAATGTCCCAATTAATGCCGGTCTGCCAAGCAATACATTAATCGCTTCCTGAGCTTGCATCGTGCCAATAATGCCAACCACTGGCGCCAATACCCCTTCTCTTGAGCAAGTGACACCTTCTATGCCCATATCTGGATAAAGACATTGGTAGCAGGGGCTATTTTTAACCCGTATATCATAAGTGCTGATCTGACCCTCCTGACGAATTGCTGCGCCTGATACCAGCGGTTTAGCCGCCTGTATGCAGCAGCGGTTTAACGCAAATCGACTGGGGAAATTGTCAGTGCAATCAATAACGACATCAGCCCGTTGTACTTGCGCAACCAGGTCGTTATCCGACAGCTCATAAGCCAGTGTGGTGACTTGAATGTCTGGGTTTAGTGATTGAACGAATTGCCTGGCAGAATCAACTTTGAGCTGGCCAATGCTCTTTTCAGTGTGGATGATCTGTCGTTGCAGGTTAGAACGCTCGACAATATCAAAGTCACTCAATACCAGATGCCCCACACCCGCAGCGGCCAGATACATGGCAACCGGCGAGCCGAGCCCGCCCATGCCGATAATCAGTGCGCGCGAGTGAAGCAGGGTTTGTTGTCCATCTTCCGTGATTGCTGGTAAACGAATCTGTCGGTCGTAACGGTCTCGTTGTTCGGGTGTCATCATTTAGTTATCTTTGGTTCGGTTTGACGTAAAATGAGCTGTGTCTGTTGGAAAGTAGCAACATAAAGCGTATGGCTTTTGATAACTTGCAACCCTGATGTTCGTCTTTAAGATCGTTGGAATGATGTTAAAACTCGACCTTGCTCATATGGGCAGGGGCCATTTGGGCGCTACAAACACCCGCTCGTCGCATAGGTTGTTGTATATTTGTTCGTACACGATATTTGGAAAGAAATTTTGTTGCTTTTTACCAACAGGCATACTAACCTTAGTCACAAGAATTGATTTCTTGACGAGGTTGCGGTTCAGGCAGCTTTTGTAAACCTTAAAGACTCTTTATTGTAGGTGAATATTATGAAATTGAAAACATTAGCAATCGCTATCGCAATGGGCGCCGTGCCTTTCGCTGCTCAGGCTGATCTGAAAATCGGCGGTGATATCACTGTTGGTTATTTCAATATGAACGGTACTGCGGGTGAAGTCAGAGAGAATGGCTCTGAGATCAATATTGATGCTTCCCAGAAGGTGGGCGGAACTACTTTCTACGGTCATACCGAGTTAGATTTCCAGGGTACTGGTAGCGCTGCTGAGTTTGAGGAAGTTCGTGTAGGTGCAAAAGGCCGTTGGGGTGAGTTCATTCTGGGTGAGACTGACAATGGCTGTGATGCAACAGATGTTGGTGGCACTGATGAAGTGTGGTTGGCTCATACCCAGGGTGGATGTATGGGATCCGATGAGAATAATGTCGTTTACAAGCGTGACTTTAGACGTGCAACCGTAGCGGTTTCTCACAACCCAAATGGTACTGGCAATAATAACCACTACAACGCTATCGGTGTTAAGGGTAAGTTAGGACCTGTTGCTGCGAGCTTGGGTTATGAGAAAGGTGACGGGATTGGGGCTAATGGTGGAAAGAACATTGCACTGGGTCTGGATGCCGAGTTCGGTCGTTTCTCTGTAGGTATGCAGGCTAGCCAGTTTGATCCTGATACGGGTAGCAAGCGTGATGCGGCAGGTCTCAACCTTGGTTACAAGGCCGGTGCGAACTTCTTCTATGGTGGCTTTGGTCGTCATGAGATTACTGGCAGCACTGATAAGGTTAAATCTTGGTCTGTAGGTTACAACCGCTCTGTCGGCAGCAATACAACACTTATTGTTGAAGCGGGGAAGGCTAATACGGATACGGAGGATGATGTTTCTTACGCGCTTGGTATGAAGCACGCATTCTAATAGCGTTTCTCGATATAAAGCATCAAGAGGACGGCTCTGGCCGTCCTTTTTTTCATCCTGCTAAAAGAATTAGAGCAAGGTTCTTTTAACTGCCTTATCCCACCCCGCCAATAGCGCTTCACGCGCCGCATCACTGATTTCTGGTTCAAAGCTGGCTTCGCAATGCCAGTAGCTGACTAAATCGTTTAGTGAGCTAAAGATTCCAACTTGTAGTCCGGCAAGAAAAGCAGCACCAAGTGCGGTGGTTTCTGTTACTACTGGCCGCTGTACCCGAATGCCCAAGGTATTGGCGAGTTGTTGGACTAACCAGCTATTGTTCACCATGCCGCCATCAACCCGCAGAATGCTTGGGTTCACACCATCCTCATCCATTGCCTTAAACAAATCATTCGTTTGGTAGCAAACAGACTCCAATGTTGCCCTCACTATTTCGGCAGGCCCGGTATCACGGGTTAGTCCATAAAGTGAGCCGCGTGCTTCCGCATTCCAGTAGGGTGCGCCTAATCCGGTGAAGGCTGGCACTAAATAAACACCTTGGTTGCCGTCCAGACTTGCCGCCATTGCTTCACTATCAGTTGCTGACTTGAGAATACCCAGTCCATCGCGTAGCCACTGAATTGCTGTACCCGCATTGAAGATCGAACCCTCGATAGCATAAGTGGTTTCACCGTTTAAGCGGTAAGCGATTGTGGTCAATAAGCGATGCTCAGAGCGAACTGCTTCGTCACCCGTATTGACCAGTACGAAACAGCCCGTACCGTAAGTACTCTTAATCATGCCCGGTTCAAAACAAGCCTGCCCGATGGCTGCGGCTTGTTGGTCACCTGCAATGCCACCGATCTGGATGGACTCGCCAAACAGTTTTGGATCTGTCATCCCAAAGTCACTGGCACAGTCACGCACATCGGGGAGGATTTCTGAGGGTATATTAAACAGCTCTAGCAGCTCCTCATCCCACTGCTGATCGTGGATGTTATAAAGCAGGGTTCGTGATGCATTGGTTACATCGGTAGCATGTACCCGACCGCCCGTGAGATGCCAAAGCAGGAAGCTGTCGATGGTGCCGAATGCCAGTTCATTGTTTTTGGCACGATTACGGAGTGCCGGTTCATTGTCCAGAATCCAGCCAATCTTTGTCGCTGAAAAATAAGGGTCTAGCAGTAGCCCCGTTTTTCCAGTGACCATATCTTCATACCCCTGCTGTCGAAGTGAGCGACATTGTTTGGCCGTGCGGCGATCTTGCCAGACAATCGCGTTGTACACGGCTTTTCCGGTTTGCTTATCCCAAATAATGCTGGTTTCGCGTTGGTTGGTAATGCCAATTCCTGCAATCTTCCCACCGAGTGAGCGGCTTTCTTCAATCGCTTTTTTGCAAGTGCTGAGCACAGTATTCCAGATTTCATTGGGGTCATGCTCCACCCAGCCATTTTTTGGAAAGATTTGCGTAAATTCAGTCTGCGCGGTAAACAGTGGTTGCCCTTTGTCATCAAATAACATAGCGCGCGTGCTGGTTGTGCCTTGATCAATAGCTAACAAATGTTGTGATGCGGGCATGATGATTCCTCTAAATTCAATTATTTACTGTCGTTCTATACTAACTAAGCACAGGTACTCACTCAAGCGAATATAAAATCCACAGCGTCACCGCTTGTCTTGTGAATGCCACCCCCTGAGAAAGCATCGTTGAGGTGTTATTTCCGATCTTTGCTACTTTCGATGTATCCAAAACAACGTTAGATCATCGGAAATAAAGGCGAATAATGAAAATTTATAACTATTTAATTGCCTGCGTGATAAGTAGCATGGCTATTTCACACGTCAGTGCAGACAGTCCGTGGCCAGTGGCTACGGAAGATCGTGTAACCCTGACCAGCAATCAGCGTGTTTATATCCCCGTATTGAATAATGATATTGGTCAGGATCTAGCGATAATTGATGTTGATAGCACCACGGTCAAATCGGGGCGTGTTGAAATCGGTGCAGACAGGAAAGCGGTGTACTACCAGTCGGCTGAAAACTTCACAGGCGAAGACTCCTTTTGGTATGCCTTTGAGGACAATATTGGGCGAACCAATGCTGCAAAAGTAATCCTGCAGGTGACAGATGACGAGGATGATTATGACGCTTGGCCGGTTGCGAATGTCGATACTGCCAGCACATCCCAAAATACTTCCATTACCATTCCTGTGTTGGCGAACGACAGAGGTCAGAATTTGACCTTGTCTGATGTGGACTCCTGGACAGCGAAGGGTGGCCGTGCATTTATTCAGGGTGACTCCGTTGTTTATACGCCACGTTGGAACTTTACTGGTGAGGACTCCTTTTGGTATGCGTTTTACGATGCCAGAGGTCGAACCAATAGCACAAAAGTAAAAGTCAGCGTGTTTGATGACGAAACTCCGCCGGAGCAAGCTGCATTTACCCTAGTCACTATGCACGATGACTTGCTAAAGCGTCGTTATAGGATTCATGGTGAGTCTGGTGGCATTGATTCGTTCTACGTCTCACATTATGCCGAAGCAGGAGATACCCAAATTCGTGTAGGCGGCTATCCAGACCTGAAGGAAGGGCAGTTAATGACCTATCGTTCTGAGTGGGGCGATTATTACACGGTGACTGTTGCGTACACACAATCAGGGCTTATCAAACTCAATACACCTTTGGAAGCGCCTATCAGTCAGGGAATGAATCTCTGGAATTTTTACTATGATGGCGCACACCCTAACCTTTATGGCTTCCGGGCTTTGGCTGATTTTTCCCTGCGTAGTCAAAATGTTGAGGAGCTAAATTGGGGTAAGCATGTGCTGTTAGGTGATAGCTGGTTTTTCTTTGAGGGAGTCAGTCAGCGCCTAGCGGAAAAGTTAGGTAATGCCCAAATCATAAATAAAGGGGTTGGTGGAAACTCATCTGCGCAAATGTTGGCGCGTTTTGATCGAGATGTCGCTGCCAAGAACCCAGATGTAGTTTGGTTGATTGCCGGAACGAATGACTATTATCGGGATGTGAGTGTCGAAGACTTTACAAACAATATGCGGTCGCTGATCGAAAAAATTAACGCCATCGGTGCAAAAGCGATTGTCATTGATTCTTCTGTGGCGCCATTGATGTGGGGTAGTGACGAGCTAACACAACTATCTCACGAATATGCAGCCGCAGTGGCAAGACTGTTAGAGCAGTGATAATGGGCGAGTAAAGAGCTGTTCAATTTGCGTGTATTTGTACCCACTGGCCAGTGCCAGCATTAGCAAGATTCGGGACTTCTGGGCATTCAGGAGTCCCGCACCGATGCCCTGCTCCGAAAGTTTGAGCGCAAACCCACTGCCGGTTCTGCTGGCAAATACCACCGGAAAGCCATCCGCCGTGAGGTCTGTCGCTGCTGCTTCAAGTGCGGGCGATGCCCATCCACTGCCTGCTGCATTAATTACCACGCCTTTCGCGCCACGTTCAATGGCGAACTCCAATAAGTCAGCAGGTGCGTTCTGGTAGCTATAAAGAATATCTACTCTTGGTAGTTGGTCAAGCTGGCTGACATCAAAGCTTGGTTTGTGACTTGCCTGTGCCGGGCTAAAGTAAAAATAAGGTTTGGCATTCAGGAAAAAACCTAAGGAGCCTTGTTCCACGGCCTGAAATGTATCCAGTGCATTTGCGTGGGTCTTACTGGTATAAAATGCAGCGTGAATGCGATCATTCAGCACAATCATCGTGCCACGACTCCGGGCGCCCGGATTGGCGGCTAATGCGGTGGCTTGTAATAAATTTAGCGGCCCGTCTGCGCTCATGGCGGTTGCAGGGCGCATCGCACCCACGACCACAACGGGCTTGTCAAATTGTGTGGTGATGTCCAGGAAAAAAGCCGTTTCTTCCAGCGTATCAGTGCCGTGAGTGATCACCACGCCATCGGCTAAATCGTTTACAAACTGGTGGTGAATCTTTTTGGCTAGGGTCAGTAAATCACAATTACGCACTTCATGGCTGCCAACATTAAGCAACTGCTCGCCAGTAATGCTTGCAATATCATGGACTTCGGGTACAGCAGCAAGTAGTGAATCAATGCCGATGTCGCCGGAGCTATAGTAGAGCGTGTCGGTATTGCTGTCCGAACCGCCCGCAATAGTTCCCCCTGTGGCGAAAATGGTGACTCTGGGCTTGCGTTGCTGTGTCATGCTGTTTGTTTCCGTATATCAGCTGTAATCCCACATCAGGAAAGAGTCCGTGTGAATGGTGTGCTCAATCAGCTCAATCAGAGGGAAAGCGCGTGTACTTAGCCCGATAGATTTTGGTTCATCGTCATCATCGCTACCCTGACCCTGATCTTGCGATGCAGGTGGATCAAGTCGAGCCAACTCTGCTTTTAACTGGGCTAATGCCTTGGGTAAATCTTCTTTGCTAATCGCGCTGGGTATAGCCTCACGCCTTCCCATTAATTTGATCATTTGCAGCGCCACCTTTTCGAACATTTCGACAGTGCCGCCACTTTTGTTTGTAAAGACTACTAACATTTAATGCTCCAATTTTTATGTGTCGCCTTAGCTTATTTTGGCCCAAGTATCGCGTAGGCCAATGACGCGGTTATACACCAAGGCATCCGGTTTGCTGTAGCGGGAATCCTGAATAAAATAGCCTTCGCGCTCAAACTGGAAGCGAGTGTCGGCACTGGCTTCGGCCAGGCCCTTCTCTGCCTTGCAATGTGGCAGAACCTCCAGGCTGTCAGGGTTTAGTGACTGCAAGAAGCCCTTGCCACCTGCATCCGGTGCTGGATCATTGAATAAGCGATCATATAAACGCACCTCGCAATCAATGTGATCATTGGCATCGACCCAATGAATCACGCCTTTTGGCTTGATACCATCCGCAGGATCATGGCCTACCGTGTTTTCAATAATTCTGGCGCGAACTTCAATGATATTCCCCTGAGCATCCTTGATTGCTTCATCCGCCTCAATCACATAGGCATTACGCAGCCGAACCCGTTTGCCAATGACCAAGCGCTTGTATTTCTTATTGGCCTCCTCACGAAAATCGTCCCGATCAATCAGCACTTCTCGTGAAAACGGCAAGGCTCTAGCAGGTAAATCATCACGGTTCGGATGGCCCGGCGCGGTCATAATTTCCGTTTTATCTTCCGGGTAGTTAGTCAGTGTGACTTTTAACGGATGTAGCACACACATCGCACGGGCGGCGTTGTTATTTAAGTCCTCACGAATGGCAAATTCCAACATGCTGACATCCACAATGCCTTCATTACGTGACACGCCTGCCTTGTCGATAAATTCGCGTAATGCTGCGGGTGTATAGCCACGGCGACGCATACCGGCAATGGTTGGCATACGCGGGTCATTCCAGCCATCAACAACACCATCATCAACCAACTGTTTTAGTTTACGTTTACTGGTAACGGTGTAGTTGACGTTTAGGCGTGAAAATTCGTACTGGCGTGGTGTTGAAGGGACAGGCAGGTTGCGGATAAACCAGTCGTACAATGGGCGATGTTCTTCGAACTCCAGCGTACAAATAGAGTGTGTAATGCCTTCAATGGCATCACCTTGCCCGTGTGCATAATCGTAAGATGGGTAGATACACCACTTGTCACCGGTCTGGTGGTGATGAGCCTTTTTAATGCGGTAAATGATCGGGTCACGCAAGTGCATATTGGGTGAAGCCATGTCGATTTTGACGCGCAGCGAGCAGGCACCTTCTGCAAATTCACCGGCGCGCATCTTCTCGAACAGTGCGAGGTTTTCCTCAATACTGCGATCACGGTAAGGACTATTCTTACCAGCCTCGGTTAATGTGCCGCGATATTCGCGTGCTTTATCCTTATCCAGATCACACACATATGCCTTGTTTTCCTTGATCAGGTAAATGGCCCACTCGTACAGTTGGTCAAAGTAGTCTGAGGTAAAGTGGGTGTCACCAGACCATTCAAAACCCAGCCAGCGAATATCTTCCTTGATGGCTTCGACGTACTCGGTGTCTTCTTTTTCTGGATTGGTGTCATCAAAGCGCAAATTACATTGACCACCAAATCTCTGAGCGATGCCAAAGTTTAGGCAAATGGATTTGGCATGTCCGATATGGAGGTAGCCATTAGGCTCAGGAGGAAAGCGTGTCTGGATGGATGAAAACTTATTGTTCTCCAAGTCTTCCTTCACGATTTTCTCTATAAAATTCAGTGGTCTTGTGCTTTCAGTCATGACTTTAGGTTTTTTGATGGTATGAATTTTTGAATTATACAGATGGCAGGAAAGCAGTACACTAATTTGACAAGCAAAGTCATGGGCGAACTGGTAGGCTGTTTTCCCTATGAATCAGATACTCCGTCGTGAATTAGATTATTTTTTATCTGGGTTGTCATTTTACACCCGTACTCCTTGCCCGCGGTGGGTTGTGTATCAGCCGGAAAACCTGAATAAGTCCAGAAAGTATTTACCACTGATTGGCTTGCTGGTGGGAATGATGGGGGCTTTGGTGTTCTGGCTGAGCCAGCTTGTGTTGCCATTCACCGTAAGCGTATTGCTATCCATGATTGCGACCATTTACCTGACTGGTGCTTTTCACGAAGATGGCTTTGCCGATAGCTGCGATGGTTTTGGTGGTGGCTGGGAGAAGGCGCAGATTCTCACTATTATGAAAGATAGTCGGGTCGGAACTTATGCGGTGGTTGGGCTGATACTCATTCTGGCATTAAAATTTACAGTGCTATTAGCACTGGCAGAGCAGTCGGCTGGGACGGTGATGGTCGCGCTGTTAGGTGGGCATACACTGAGCCGCTTAATGGCCTCCCTATTGATGCAGCGTTATGATTACGTTTCGCAGCGTGACACCAGCAAGTCGCAACATGTCGTTTCCTTGAGACTGAGCGCAGGGGAGGTGTGCTTGAGCATTGTGCCGGTTGTGCTGCTGTTATGCGTCGTTTGGCGGATCGACTTTCTGGTTGCCACACTGGTGATGTGTCTGACAACCCTGCTGTTGGGGCAATACTTTCAGAGAAGGATCGGTGGATACACTGGAGACTGCCTGGGGGCAGTACAACAGATTAGCGAAGTGATGTTTTACTTGTCTATTTTGGTCGAAATATAGGATTATTCACAGTTCCCTTTGGGGATAAATTTTCTGGCACAATATTGTAATTAGTGTCTTATCATTGGCTTATTTGGCTTATTTGGCTTATTTGGCTTATTTGGCTTATTTGGCTTATTTGGCTTATTTGGCTTATTTGGCTTATTTGGCTTATTTGGCTGTTTTTTTGTTTTGTCTTTGATAAAGGAAGGACTTGTTATTTCAGCGATTGCTAAATGTGATAAAAATGAATTAGTGGGTTACCTATATAACTATATCGAACAAAAAAATGACAAAGGTGCGGCATTATTTAAGCATGTTGTTTCATATATCTCGTATGTGAGTGCCACTCATTATTCCCTGAGCTACCCGGAGCAAGAGGATGTGCAGCAGGAAATTGCCATTAAGTTGTTGTGCCAAGGTCGGCAAATTGGTGATAGGTTCACCAAGCGCCTGCTTTATGTGATGATCCGTAACCAGTGTATTGATCAGCAACGTAAAAGAAGTCGTCACCTTGCAACATTTACCCCTGTGGGAGAGGCTGTTGAAACGCCCGCCGATAACATCCATGCCCCCACACCCGGGTTTAGGGAGGGCAATGACGCATCACTGCTGAACAGCCTGAATTGTCTGGAAACTATCTTTAATCATATTGAGCGCCAACCCACAGGTGCTGATGATGTCGCCATCTACACACATTACGCATTGGGTCTTAGCCACAAGGAAATTGGGATGCACATGAAGCGTAGCTCCGGTGCGATTGCCAAGCGTTTATCAACTCTGAGACAGCGCCTGAAACGCCTGAAAGATGAGTATTGTTGAGGGAATATTGATGTCCGATAAAAAAAGCAGTGAACCACAGTTTATTTCCGCTAAAGACTCTGAGGAGTGGACGCAGGTTTTGCACGGTGAAATCACGCCATCGGATGCCAGCGATGTACACAAGGAAGCAGCCAGGGTGCGTCAGTATTTGATTTTTCGGGAAGAGTCGAAAGCACTTGAAAACCTGCCAGACGTTGATGTGCTAAATACAATGACGCCTAGTGAAGCACAAGTCATTTACCAAAATGCCAGTCGGGAAATTCGGCGCAGGGGCGATACGCTATTGATGCGATTACGCGACTGGCTGGGGACGATTGTCATTGGAGGCTTGTCGGCGGCTGTTGTGTTTTTGTGGTTGCGAGGCCCGAATGCTGACCTGCCATCTCAGGATACGCAGAGACTGTCGAATAAATTAGCTCGCCTGAATGCCGATGGCTACAGGGTGTTAGGTATTGGTGACAAGCCACCGAAATATCCCAATATGTTATTGATAGAGGGGGGACGAATGGTGATGGGATGTGCATCCGGTTGGGATAGTGAGGTGGGTGGTTGCCGACATTCGGAGTATCCTTCGCACAATGTTGATGTAAAGTCATTTGAAATCAGCCAACATGAAGTGACGGTAGGTCAGTTCAAGGCGTTCGTCAATGCAACCCAGTATAAAACGTATGCTGAAATCGGGGCGAGAGGTTGTACATATCAAGATAAGACAAAGCCGGGGGAGCCTTTCCTGATTAAGCCTGAATATAACTGGCGCAACCCGGGGTTCGCTCAGGATGACACACATCCGGTGACTTGTATTAGCTGGCACGATGCACAAGCCTATATCGCTTGGTTGAATAAAGAGACTCAGAGACAATACCGCTTGCCCTCTGAGGCAGAGTGGGAGTTTGCGGCCCGTGGTGGTCAAGCAACTGCTTTTTACTGGGGCTCAAGTGCCGTATCTATACACGAATATGCCAATACTGCTTCTGAGCAAGATGGCTGGTCTTATACTGCACCTGTTGGTAACTACATTGCAAATCAATACTCACTCCATGATACCGCCGGAAATGTTTGGGAGTGGGTGCAAGACTGCTGGCATGAAACCTATGATGGTGCGCCAAAAGACGGTAGCAGCTGGGAGACTGATTGTCATGGCTCCAAGACGCGTACACGTCGGGGTGGAGGATGGGATGCTATCGATCCGGGCGCACGCTCAGCAATCAGAAGCAAGGGGTCGGAATACGACCGCAGCAATTTATATGGTTTTCGTATTGCTCATGACTATTTGCAAAAATAATTTAATTTTTTTCTGATCGGCCAGTAAGATTTTTGCTTTTCATACGTTTCTTGGGAGTGACTCCACGAGTGGAGTGTAGTTACCCAAACGAGAAAAGGTTGTGAATAGTTCTATGGCAAATCAACTTCAGGATTTAGTGAACCCTAAAGATAAACTAATGCTTCTTGAGCGAATGATCGACTGGGATTTGCTCAGTGCGGACTACCAGAGTAAGTTCGGAGAGGGCAGGGCACCATCACCACGTTTGTTATTCGGGCTGTTATATTTACAAGCCAAAGAAGATATTGACTGCGAAGAATTAATGAGGCGTTGGGAGAAGACGCCAGAGTGGCAGCACTTTTGTGGAGAGACCAAGCTCAATGATCGCTTTCCACTGCACCCTTCGCAGTTGAGCATTTGGCGTCGTGAAGTGGGGGAAAAGGGGTGTAAGCTCATGCGCGTCGCGTTGGCAAAATCACTGCCGGAATTACCGGTAACGCACTAACACATCAATAATCCTCACCAAAGGCCGGATCATTCTATATCCGGCTTTTTTGTGCCTCCTCGATTTGCCAAACAAGAAAGATTTATCGCAATATGTCGGTCTGGCCAATACATACGGAAACGACCGTGCAAACACCGCGAAAGCCCTATACCACCATTGTTGAAGAGACTGAGTTCGAAATCGAGCCAATAAAAAACTCACGATTTATTGCACATGCCTCACCTGCGAGCAGTGATGCCGATGCCATGTCATTTGTGGAACGCATTCGGCAACATTATCCCGATGCTAGGCATCATTGCTGGGCGTATCAGCTAAGGGAGCCGGAACGAGTGCGGTTTAGCGATGATGGCGAACCGGGTGGCTCGGCAGGTAAACCCATGCTCAGCCCGCTACAAGGTCGGGAAATTTTTGATATTGTGGTTGTGGTCGTACGTTATTTTGGTGGGACAAAGCTGGGCGTTGGCGGCTTAATGCGAGCCTACGGCGGAGCGGTGGCACAGTTACTGGACCGTGCCGAATTGAAAACCGTCACCCCAACATTACCCCTCTGGCTGAGCTACGACTATGCCGATACCGCAGCGGTTGAAGCTGCGCTGGCAAGTTTGCAGTTAGTTCCTGCTGACACCCGATATGGCGAAGCCGTTGATGTTTGCCTACAGGTGCCAGATGCTGAGGTTCTGGCACTCTACAGGACTCTGCAAACGCAAGCAGGTGGCCGGATTCGTCTGACGTTGCCGGATGCGTTGTCATCGGAAGCCGACCTATGATTTTCGCAGCGTAAATAGTCGCCTACTGCGTCTTATTGGTTGAGCACCTTAGTTTGATGGGAGGGCAGGCTTATACTTTCCTTCTGGAATATCCAGGCGCGCGGCAATAGCAGCACTGGCGATAACGGTGACAGTGTTGAGCGTTTGGCTTGTAACATTTAAGCCGCCCAGCACACTGTTCACTTTGACACTGCCAAACGGGATTTGCTTGGCAATGACAGTCATGTCCACAGCCTCAGGCTTCTGTGTACCGATTGTCACTTCCACCTGCATGGTGTCGTAATCAATATCCAGAGAGCGAAACAGGGTCAGTGTGCTGTGGTGCAAGGCATCCTGAACAGCTCGAACAGCTGCTTTCGTATAATCCTCACCTTGCAAGTCGTTGCCCATGCCCATTTCTAAAATAATACGCTTTAAGCTCATGCGGCATCCTCCTCAGCAAAGTCCAGATAAACAGCGACGGCAACATTAGCCAATACGGTGGTTTTGGTGCCACAATCCGCCAGAATATCTAAACCACCTGCAACGACCTCAACCGTTGCCTGACCATACGGCAAGACGGCTTTAAGCTGCTCAGTATCGACCTGATCAGGCTTGGCAACACCCACGGTGACTTCAATAATCATTTGCTCCTTATCAAAGCCAAAGGCTGGGGCAATCGTCAGCGAGTTATGCCACAAGGCATCCTTTAAGGCCCGCACTGCGGCTTTTGTATAGTCCTGGCCTTGCAGGTCTGTTCCCATACCCATTTCGACCACCATGCGCTTTTTTGCCATGATTACACTCCTGTATTTTGTCAGCATTGCATAGTGCATGATTCTGGCCGGGATTGAAACAGGCTTCATAAACGCTGGTTGTCAGCCGTAAGGGAAGCGAATACCATGTGTTCACTCAATGCCGTTTTTAAGGATGATTCGTTATGACACAGCTTAGTGTTAATGTTAATAAAATTGCTCTATTGCGAAATTCACGCGGCCGGGATTTTCCGAATGTGGTTGAGTTTGCGAAAAAATTTATTGCACTGGGTGTGCATGGCATCACGGTACATCCACGGCAGGATGAGCGGCATATTACGCGTCAGGATGCCCGCGATCTGGCGAAGCTGTTGGCACAGTATCCTGACGTTGAGTTTAATATCGAAGGCTACCCTTCGGACGACTTTCTGGAACTGGTTGAGGAATGTCAGCCGGATCAGTGTACCCTGGTGCCGGATGCGGCGGATCAGCTCACTTCAGATCATGGCTGGGACGTGGCATGGCACCATGAGTTACTGGAAAGGGTGACAGGGCGGCTGAAAAAATCGGGTGTTCGGGTGGCGGCGTTCATGGAACCTGATTTAGAACAGATCAGGCTTATTGTCGCAACTGGTGTTGACCGTATCGAGCTTTACACTGAGGAATTCGCTAGCACTTATGGCTCTGACCAGCAAGATGCCGTGCTGGCAAAATACGCTGATGCTGCCACGGAAGCGCAGCGCCTGGGACTAGAAGTGAATGCAGGACACGACCTGGACAGCAATAATCTCGCTACTTTTCTGACTATTCCGGGGATTCTGGAAGTATCCATTGGACATGTGCTAACCGTAGAATGCATCGAACAGGGAATGCAGGCAGTGGTGGCGAATTATCTGGACATTTGTCGGGAGGCGGCATGAGCGAGCGGCCGCCACGCGTACGGCGGCGTAGAGCGCCAAGACCAAAACTGGACGACAGCGTACCGTCGCCCTGCGTGAAGCGTTGCGCTCTGGACTCCGTTTCTGGTTTATGTAGTGGCTGCTTGCGTAGTGCCGATGAGATTCGGGAGTGGATGATCTTATCGCGTGAGGAAAAGCTGGCTGTATTGGAAAACATTAAAGGCCGAAAGTAGTTCGCCTGTTGATTGCTGGCTGAGCTGTATCGCACCGGCAGATAATAAAGGATTATATTCCATGCTAAACTGAGCGCTCCAGCCGACCACAACGATACACACCATGAAACAACGTAAGTTACCCCTTGGTATTCAAACTTTCTCTACAATTCGTAGGGAAAACTATTATTACGTGGATAAAACGGCTTTCGCATTAAAGCTGGTCGATGAAGGCAAGCACTATTTCCTGTCCCGCCCACGCCGCTTCGGGAAAAGCCTGTTTCTGGATACATTAAAAGAACTCTTTGAAGGCAATCAGCCATTGTTCCGGGGACTGGCTGCACATGAGCAATGGGACTGGTCGGTAAAATATCCCGTACTGCGCTTTAGTTTTGGTAGCGGCCATTTTGCCGACCCTCACTACCTGCAACAAAATCTAATGGCACAGCTGGACAAACTTGAGACTCAGGCAGGCTCACAGTCTGGCTACAATACTTGCCCGGAACGTTTTCAGTATTTAATTCGCCACTTGCACCAGCAAACAGGTCAGCCTGTAGTAATACTGGTGGATGAGTATGACAAGCCCATTTTAGATGCCCTGCAAGATCCGGCACTGGCTCGCAAGAATCGCGACTTCCTGAAGGGATTTTATGGCACGATCAAGGATTATGACGCTCATATTAAGTTCACCTTGTTAACTGGCGTCAGTAAATTCTCTCGCGTTAGTTTATTTTCCGGCCTGAATAATTTATCCGATATTACCCTTAATCCCGACTATTCCAGCCTTTGTGGTTATACCGACAATGACCTTGATACCGTGTTTGCTGCCGAGCTGGAAGGGTTGGATCGTGAAAAAATCAAACGATGGTACAACGGCTATAACTGGTTAGGGGAGCATGTTTATAACCCCTATGATGTATTAAACCTGTTTAAAACACGTTTGTTTCAGAACTATTGGTTTGAAACCGGCACTCCTGCGTTTCTGGTGGATTTATTATTCAAGCGTCAGGTGCTTTCCCTGTCACTGGATCATATGCATAGCAGCAGCAGTATGTTATCCAACTTCGACGTGGATGACATGAGTACGGAAGCCTTATTGTTTCAGACGGGCTATTTGACAATTAAAGCGACCGAGCATTTAGGTGATAATATCTTTTATATCCTTGGTTTTCCGAATCATGAGGTTTACAAGAGTTTAAATGAAAGCCTGCTATCCGTGATGATGAAAAACCCTTCTGAGCAGGCTATTCAAAGCGGGCGATTATATAAATCTTTGTTGATCAACGATTTTGAAGCACTGCAAACGATTATTCATGCGTTCTTTGCGGGTATTCCGCATCACTGGTATACCAATAATGACATTCAATCCTTTGAAGGCTTTTATGCCAGTGTATTTTACTCGTATTTTGCAGCACTGGGACTGGATGTGAATGTTGAGGAGTGTACTAATCACGGACGCCTGGATATGACGCTGAAATTCAATGATCAAATATATTTGTTTGAATTTAAAGTCGTGGAACTGGCACCCGAAGGCCGAGCCTTACAGCAGATTAAGGATAAGCGATATGCAGATAAATATCGCGGGCTGGGTCAGCCTATTCATCTGATTGGTGTCGAGTTTAGCAAGGTGAACCGTAATCTTGTGAGATTCGAGGTAGAACAAGGGAATAGATTGTAGCGAGGTTGCCAGTGCAATACGATGTTTTTATTAGTCATTCCAGTCATGATAAGGAAGAAGTCGCTCGGCCATTAGCTCAGGCTTTGCAAGCGCGTGGTTTACACGTTTGGTTGGATGAGGAACAGTTGTACGTTGGCGACAGTATTCGTCGTGGGATTGATAATGCGCTGCGGGATTCGCGCTTTGGTGTGGTTATCCTCAGTCCGGCCTACTTGGAGAGTGAATGGGGGCAAAAAGAGCTGGACGCGTTCTTTGCTAAAGAGAAATATCAGAACAAATCCATATTACCGATTTATCATGGTGTCGATGTTGAAGATATCGAGCGGCACTGGATGACGCTGGCGGATAAAATATCGTTAAGCACTACTACGGAGAGTATTGATTCTCTGGCTGATAAGATTCAGCAGAGTATTCAACGAAGCTCTGATACTTCTGTCAGTCCTGTTCCAGTGAAAAAGAAGCTGGCATTTTGGCCGAGTAATAACTGGCAGTGGTTGATTGGTGTGTTGGCGGCATGTGTGGTTGGCGTATTGCCTTTTGTTATCCCTTCCCAGCCAACATCACAGAATAAAATTGCAGGCGGCACATTCTACGGGCCTGTCACTCAGATTGGAACACAAA
>PDWI01001073.1_pt1 | contig 45336 bp, 43 predicted proteins | sample 1430891 | NCBI WGS metagenome assembly PDWI01 (sample SAMN01162508, study PRJNA174530) | Oral metagenome, whole genome shotgun sequencing project. | biome: Marine environment; feature: Marine mammal; material: Swab sample of the gingival sulcus; isolation source: swab sample of gingival sulcus...
CAGTGCCGAGATGGTAAAAACTTTATATCCTATGTTTTCATACAACGCTTTCAACTCTTCTGCATACTCTTTTTCCTCTTTATTATAAAGGTCTATTTTGTTGATAATAATACACGCAGGAACATTGTAGGCTTCGGCTGTTGCAAGAAATCGGTCAATAAAAGTAGTGTATGTTTTGGGGTAAGCAACCGTTACGATAAGAGCGGTTAAGTCTAAATTGGTTGCGATAATTTGTCCCTGTTTGGATAAGTTGGAGGATTTACGAATAATGTAATTTTTTCTATCTTCTATTTTTGTGATAACTGCACTATTCTCTTCTTCTTCTATCTCTGTCCTCTGTTTTTACGGTAAACCAACTTCCTGTGTTTTTTATAACTACTCCTTTCATATTTATGGTAAATAACGGTCGCAGTGTATGTGCAGTAGCGGATTAAAAAGCCTAAACTTCAAAAACCTGCCAAAAAACCGATATTGCTTATGCACATTGTATTACCGACTGTTTTATTCATTACTTAATTTCAAAATTTCATCTATTATTTTATTTGAAATTCTAAAATTTGTTTGTTATCACTTTTTCTTGTTTTGCCTTGTAAATGACACCCAAAGCCCCTGTTATTTTTAAATTAAGTTTTTGGGCTAATTTTCTTGCCTTTAAATCATCAACTAAAATCAAAACATCCTCAAATTCTGTTGCCAATGCAATGGCACTTGCTTCTCCATAATCCACTTGCGTTTCTAATAACTTTTGATACTTTTTATCTGAAACGGATTTTATTTCTATCCAATTAGGTAGTTCTTCTCCAAATTCTTCAGCAACCTCTGGCGTTGTTAATATTTCTCCATAAACTCCACGAAGAATACTTAATTCTTCAATTTTATGAAAAAGAATAAGAGTACTCGTATCTGAAATAATAACTCTACGCATTTTTTATATCATTATGCAAATCTTTAACCGATTTACTAAAAACAGAAACTCCAAATTTACCTAAAAGCTCAATAAATGCTCTTTTAGATAGACCTACCATTTGAGATGCTTGTCCTGCTGATAATTTAGCATCTTCGTACAATTTAGATGCTAAAATCATAGAAAAGTCATAATCATTAAGTCCTATGTCATTCGGCACTTGTTTTCATACTTAACTATTTTAATTTTACAATGGCAAATAACAAACGGTCATTTACAAACGAAATGACCGTCTTATTACTTCTTTGCAGTTCAAGTTAAACTGTCATTATCTCTTGTTCTTTGCTATCCAACTGCTCTTCTATCTTTTTAATGTATTTGTCGTGCAGTTTTTGTGCTTCCCCTTCTCCGTCTTTTCCCATATCTTCTGGTAGTCCGTTTTTGACCAATTTTTTGATGCGGTCAATCGCCTCTCTACGTGAATTTCTAACACTTATTTTAGCATCTTCTCCTTCTGCACGTGCTTGTTTTACCAATGCTTTACGTCTTTCTTCGGTAAGGGGTGGAATAGATAGACGAATCATTTCTCCGTTGTTCATTGGGGTTATTCCCAAGTCAGAATTGATAATGGCTTTTTCTATTTCGGGCAATAATCCCTTTTCCCAAGGCTGTACGGCAATTGTTTTAGCATCAGGAGTGGTTACTGTGGCAACGTTGGTAAGTGGCGACATTGCACCGTAGTATTCTACCTGTATGTTATCTAAAAGTCTTGGATTGGCTTTTCCTGCTCGAATATGTGCCAAAACTTCGTCCAAATGTTCAATGGACGATTGCATTTGCTTTTCGGCTTCTTTTAATTCTTTTTTTACATCTTCCATAGTTGTATCTTTTTATGTTATTAATTTTTTACCAAAGTTCCGATTTTTTCTCCTGCGATTACTTTCTTTAAGTTTCCAACCGTGTCCATATCAAAAACATATATGGGCATATTGTTTTGTTTGCAAAGTGTTGTTGCTGTTAAATCCATTACTTTCAATCCTTTGTTATAGATTTCATCGTAGGTAATTTCATCAAACTTTTGTGCGTTGGGGGCTTTCTCTGGGTCGGCAGTATAAACGCCATCTACCCTTGTGCCTTTGAGCATTATATCGGCTTCTACTTCAATGGCACGAAGTGCTGAAGCTGTGTCTGTTGTGAAGTAAGGATTGCTTGTTCCGCCTGAAATAATCACCACTTCCCCACGTTCAAGACATTCAATAGCATATCTTTTGCTATAATATTCTCCAATGGGTTCCATACGGATAGAGGTCATCACGCGTGATTTTGTGCCTTGTGCATTTAGTGCAGAATTTACTGCCAAAGAGTTAATTACTGTTGCTAACATTCCCATTTGGTCGCCTTGCACTCTATCAAAACCTTGTGAAGCACCACTTAATCCTCTAAAAATATTTCCTCCACCAATGACAATGGCTACTTGAACACCCATTTCCACTATTTCACCAATTTGTTGGGCATAATCCATTAATCTATCAGTGTTAATACCTTGTTTTTTTTCGGCTGCTAATGATTCACCGCTTAATTTTAATAATATTCTTTTCATTTTTTTATTTCTACGCAAATAAATTTTAGCAAAAGTAAATAAAAAGGTCTAATTATGCAATATTTAAGCTCAACTTATCTTTTTCTTCTTTTCTTCTCAATTCTTTTTTCTTCTTTTTTTAGTCAAATATAAAAAATATAGATGTTTTTAGTGTCAATCGTCTCTATTTTTTCATCGATTATGGGTATTTTTCCATCAATCGTGGGCATTTTACCATCGATTATGAGTATTTTACCGTCAATCGTGAGTATTTTACCATCGATGGTGGGCATTTTACCGTCGATGGTGGGCATTTGGTCGACAATCGTCTGTATTTCACCATCGAGTACGGATTTTTTGTCGTCTATCGTCTATTTTTTGTCGTCAAGTGTCTATGTTTTTCTGAAAATTCTTTACATTTTGTATTGTAATGCGTTTTTGTCGTTGAATTTTCTATTAAAAATGGTTACGATGTTTGCATATTGCGTTACCTTTTTTGAATTTAGTCCACCAACTCGTGCAAAAAGTGCCTTGTTTTCAAAAAAATAGTTTATTTTTAATCAAACACCCAAAGTGTAAATGAATTTATAAAAAAAAGTAGAGGTATTTAATTAAACACCTCTACCTTTTCTATATTTCTTTTTTAATTTAAAGATATAACTCCATTTTTGTTTTTTGTCCAATAGCGTATTGATTGCGTTGTTACTTTTATCATACAAATGCCTTTTGTTTGGGCTTCGTCTTGCCACCAAGTGTTTAATTTTTTATCCCATTTGGATTGCATTGTTGAAATATCGGTTGTTATTTCGGCTTTTCCGTCAATGTGGATATAATTATTATTTACATTGTCTTGATAAGCAAGTGCTATTGTATTGTTTTTTTCTAAATCTTTTACTTTATTTGAATCTTTCATACAAAAGAAAAATATGTTTTTCAATTCAGAATTATCAAATATTGTAAGCATTGGACGACCTTCTATCTTTTTTTGAGATTTATTGCTTGTATATAACATACAAACATCAATCTCTTTGATAATGTTTTCTATCTCTAATAAAGTCATTTATTTGTTTTTATAAATCATCTTCTTCGTCTTTGTAATAACTTGCGTATTCGTTGTCTTTTTTGTTTTTTCCATAACCATAGCCGTACCCATAGCCATATTTTCTTCCATAACTTGTGTATTTATTGGCTTCAATATCTACATCGTTTAATACGATATAAACATTTTGTAAGTTATCACTTTTTATTTGTTCTGTTATTCGCTTAAAGAATGTTTTATTTGTTTTTTCATTTCTTACTATAAATAAATTCACATCCATTAATGGTATTAGCGAATAAGCATCTGCTACAAGTCCAAGTGGGCTGGTATCTACGATGATATAATCGTACATACCTTTTAATGTTTCAATCATTTCTTTTAACTTGTTGGAACGAATAACTTCTCCGGGATTAGGTGGAACTGTTCCTCCAAGTAGCAAATCAAACTTAAATTCGTCTTTTTTGATTATAATTTCATCAAGGGTTCTTTCTCCAATTAGGTAGTTGGTAACCCCATCTTTTTGTTCTATTCCTAAACGATTTCCGATACTTGGTTTACGAATATCTAAGTCAATAAGCAATGTTTTTTTGCCTGTCATAGCATAAACTGTTGCTAAATTGATATTAACGTAGGTTTTACCATCACCAGATTCTGTTGAAGTTGAAAGAAGGGTAATATTTGATTTTCGTTGTGTTATAAATTCAATACGAGTTCGTATCACCCTGAACATTTCTGTAAATACAGAACGTGGATATTTGCTGACCAAAAGTGGGTCGTTAGATTTGGTGTGTTTTATTGTTCCTATAAGTGGATAAATAGTTGCTTTTTCAATATCCTTAGGCCCTTGTATGGTGTTGTTTAATAACTCTCTGATGATTAAAATTCCTGCTGGGATAAGTAGAGCAATTAAGATATAACTAAACGTAACTTGTCGTTTTTCTCCTATATTAGTAACGCCTATAATACGAGCTTTATCTACTACTTTGTTATCGGGGCTATTTGCCGCCTTTTGCACTTGGGCTTCTACTTTTTTGTTGATAAAGAAATTATAATAACTTTCATCTATTTTATATTTTCTTTCCAAATCAATCATACGAGATTCTTGTACAGGCAATAAATTGATTTCATTGCGTAGCACCTTCATCTTTTTATCCAAATTTCGTTGTTCTATTTTTATGGAAGTGTGTATGCTTTTCATCACTTCGTTAATTGTTTTTTTGATGTTTTCAATTTCACGAAGTTGTAATTTGTAAGTTGGATTTCGTTTTGAAGTCTCATTTAATTTTGCAATTGATTGATTGAATTGTGTAACCAACTCTACCAACATTGGCTCACTAACACCTAAATAAGCAGGTGCTATAATGTTGCCTTTTTCTATGTTTGTGTTTAGATAGTTTTCTAAGTATGTTAAATATTCTCTTTTACGACTTAATTGTGAGTTCACTTCATCATATTGTGTTGCTTTTTCTAAAATACCATTTGTGTGGTTAGAGATGTCCACAATATTGTTTTCTGTTCTAAACTCTTTGATTTGATTTTCAGAAACTTTTAATGTCTTTTTAATTTTGTTTAATCGTTCATTTACGAAGTCAATTGTTTTTGTGGCTTCATTATTTTTTTGTTTTAAGTTTTCTGCTAAAAATACGTGAAAGAGTTTGTTGATAAAGTCAATGTCTCGATTGGGAGTTTGACTTACTAATGAAACGCCTACAATAGATGATTCTCCTAAAAACTTAGGGTCTAATCGTGTATAAAAGTCATTGACCAACGATTGTTTTGTTCTAAAACGGAAATACAATTTTTCGTTGGGTGTATATTCTGATACTTTATCTATTGTGATAAAGAATAAACTGTGTTTTAATGGTATTCCTATTCGTCCTTTTATTTTCAAATTTTTGTTAAGCACTTCTTCTTCATCGTGAATAACAAAAGAACCATCTTCTTCAAGTGTTATTTTAAATAATACTCCATATACGCGTGGGTCAATATATTCTGTATTTATTTTGATAGGAGAATTGTTGTATAAATTGACTGTCTTAAATTTGCCAACTGAAAGATAATCAATTCCCATTTGAGGTAAACTATCTACTACTCTTCCCATTAAATCGTAAGAACGTAATAAAATAGTTTGGTTGTCTAAATTGCTGTATCCGTTTTGTACAGAAAAACCTCTCATAAAGTTTTGAGACGCTCTGCTTCCACTCTCTTCAATCATAAAAGTTCCCAATGTTTGATAATTGGGTATCCAAGTTTTGTTTTTTAGATAAGCAGCACCATATCCAATAATTACAAAAAGTACAAAAAGATACCAATGCTGTACAAATAGCATTATCCAACCAATGAAATCAAATCCTGATTCTTCGTTGTCTTCAAACTTTATTGTATTTTTATTATTTGCTTCCATAAATTATATAGTTATTTATTGTTAATTAATTTATTTATTGAATTCAGTTTTTGTGAAGTAGTATATGAATGAAAAGAATGAAATAGATGATGATATTAAACCAATAAATCCAGCATAACTTGCTGTTTTATAAAAACTTTTACTGTCTTTTGGTATGTATATAATATCATTGGGATATACATAGTAATATTTTGAATTAATGACAGAGAGTGGGCGAATATCAAATTCTAAAATTTGGGGTTTGCCATTCGTTTCTCTGATTATTTTGATGTGTTTTCGATCGCTACTTATGGGTATTTGTCCCGATTGTGCTAATGCTTGATAAATATTCATTCTGTCTTTGTATATTGGAAATATACCTTTTCCGCCTTCTCCAATGACTGTATATGATTTGTTTTTTAATGCAATTTTTATTTCAGCATCTCTTATAATTTGTTTGAACTCCCTTTGAATTCTTTCTGTTGCTTCTGGAATTGTTTTTCCAGCTATTTTTATGCTGTCTAAAAATGGAATATCAATCGTACCATCTGCATAAACACGATACGAATTAAAGAAATTCATATTATTCAAACCTATTAAATCTAAAAATTCATCGTCTTTGGTTGTAACTTTGAATATCAATTCATCATTTACCTTAATTTTATATTCTTGGTATTTACTGCTTCTATATTGAGGTAAAGATGATGATTCTTGGAAAAGACGTTTACTCTTTTGTGTGTAGCAAGATGACAAAAGAAATATTGTAATAAACAATAATGCAATGTTTCTAATTTTTGTTTTTTTCATAAAAATAAATTTTTATTTATTTTTTTAGTGAATTTATAAAGTTATAAATAAATAATCCGAACGATATTGTTGAGGTAATTGTAGCAAATCCCATTGTAATTTTGTTGAAAGCAAAGAAACTGCTGTTAATTTCTTGTATGTAAATTACGTCATTGGGTTGGATATAATAGAAATCCGAATTAATAATATCTTTACTACGAATATCAAATTCTTTGATTTCTATTCCGTTGGGTGATTCTCTTAGAATTTTTATTTTGCTTCTATCTGCATAATCTCCTAATCCACCTCCCAAAGCAAGGGCTTGAAATATATTCATTTTTTCTTTATGGATAGGGAATTTACCGTTAATCTCTGAACCAATAATGCTGAAATATCTACCTACCAATTTTACATCTATGGCACAGTCATCCAGAATGTACGATTTTATGGCTTGTTCTATTACGCTTTTTGCTTCTCGTACATATAATCCATCTAATCTTATTTCTCCTGCAATAGGAAGTTTAATTTTTCCGTCTTTGTCAATGGTGTAGGTATATAGGTCAGACCTATAATCAGTAGGAATATTACCTGAAACAGTATTTTTACCATTTATCAAAGAGTTTGTTTGTAAATCAGGTGAATATATTCGGATATATAATTTGTCAAATGGTGATAAAGTATATTCTTGGTATCCAATATCATCTTTATAAGTCGGAATTCTGTATGAGGCTTCTTGTAGGTAGTTTGTTGTTTTTGATGTAACACAAGAATTCAACAGTAGGCTTAAAAATAATAAAACTAAAATAGAGTGGCTTTCTATATGTCTAAATCTCATTATTAAGTAAAATTAAAATGTTATGTTAAAAAATTTGGCTACAAAGATATTTATTTTTTTTATATTTTTATGAAAAAAAAGAGAAAATGAGCTAAATAGTTCATTTTCTCTTTGATATTTATTATTTTATAATGAAGTCTTTGGGTCTTTATTCTGTTTTTGAGCAAAATAGAAATAAAAACTCTCTGCGTTCATCTGATAATTACTCTTTTTCTAATAAAAGTGTTTTTGTGGGTTGATCGCATACTTGCGAAGGACCGAAATATTGAATAGGACCTGGATAGATAAAATCTGTTTGATGATCAGCCCATTTTTCTCGGTACTGCTCAAAGAATTTAAATGGTTTTCCATCTAAATCAACCAATGCTTTTTGGATAACAGGTTTCATTTCTCCGTGTCGTTTTTCCATATTCATCATCATTGTGATAGGTACACCACCAGCAATCCACTCTTCGGTTGGAGCTGTTAGGTTTCTTACTGATGACATATAGCCTGTTTTGCCTTCTGCTATCAAAATAGATGCTGTAAGTCCCAATGAATAAGTGTAATCTGCATCAAAATTAGAAGGAATAGCACAACGACCTTCGTATCCAAAGAAATGGTTGATAGCTGAAAATTTACCTTTGTATTTTGCTTCGGCTTTTAATTGTGCTAATCGTTTTGCTACCATTTCTATGAGTAATTTTTCAGTTTCTATGAGTGAAACTTGTACGTTGCCGTGTGGGTCTCTGTCTAATGTTAATTGACGAGCAATGCTTTTGGGTAAACTTCTGAATATAGGTAAACTTTCTGCACTTAAAGCACTTTTTACATATTTTCTTTGTTCTTCTTCTGTTTGTAATGCACTAAAATCGTCATTGTGAGCAAGCATATCGTTTAACTCTGCAATTAATTTTTTCATTGCAGGGATAAATTCGATAAGACCTTCTGGAATTAAGATTGTTCCATAGTTGCGTCCGTGTTCAGCTCTGTTTACAATTACTTTTACAATGTCTTCAACCACGTCATTGAGTGTCATTGCTTTTGCAGCCACTTCTTCTGAAATAAGACACATATTAGGCTGACTTTGTAAAGCACATTCTAATGCGATATGAGATGCTGAGCGTCCCATTAGGCGGATAAAGTGCCAATATTTTTTAGCAGAATTGGCATCTCGTTGGATATTACCAATCAATTCTGAATAAACTTTACAGGCAGTATCAAAACCAAATGAAGTCTCTATCATTTCGTTTTTAAGGTCGCCATCTATTGTTTTAGGACAACCAATGACTTGAATGTTGGCATCTTTTTGTTTGTAATATTCTGCTAAAACACAGGCATTTGTATTTGAATCGTCCCCTCCAATAATAATGATTGCGTTAATGTTTAATTTTTCGCAAACTTCACGTCCTTTTTCAAATTGCCACTCTTCTTCTAATTTAGTTCTTCCCGAACCAATAATATCGAATCCACCAGTGTTTCTATGTTCATCAATGATTTCATCTGTCAATTCTTTGTATTGATGTTCAACTAGTCCACTGGATCCTTCCAAAAAACCGTAAAGTTTATTGTTCGGATTTAAGCGTTTTAGTCCATCATATAATCCGCAAATAACATTGTGTCCACCCGGTGCTTGTCCTCCCGATAGGATTACTCCTGCATTGATAACAGGGTATTCTTTTTTCTCTCCTTTTTCAAATGTGATAAGTGGCATACCATAAGTATTTGGAAATAAGTTTTTTATTTCCTTTTGGTCTGCAACTGATTCAGTGGATTTACCTTCCTTAATCATTACGTTTTCGGTTAATGATGTTGGAACTTTGGGTTGATAATTTGCCCTTGCTTTTTGCAATGGACTATCTTTCATTGGTTTCATAAATGTTAAATATTTTAGTGTTATTTTATTGAACTTATTTTTTATAAATCATTTTTCAATTAAATATTAAAAGTTTAAATAAACTTATTTTGAAAATTGATGCAAAAATAGAAAAAAAGAACTAATAATTCAAATAAATGAGTTGGGTGTGAGAAAAAAATTAAGAACTGATTTGAATAGTTGATTTCTGATTATAGATAGTTTTGTCAATAAGTATTTGTTGTTAATTCATTGATAAAATATTTTTTCTCTTCTTTTATTTGTTTTTGTATTGATAAATAGAAAAAATGATTGTAACTTTGTCAGTTGTTAAATGTCGGTTTGTCAGATTTTATCTAAACCAATAAAAAAGATTTAATATGAAGCATATAGAAATACAAAGTGTTAAAAAAAGATTTGGTATTATTGGAAATGATGAGGCTTTGAATCGTGCTATTGATATGGCTATTCAAGTTGCTCCGATTGATTTATCGGTGTTAATAACGGGTGAAAGTGGAGTAGGGAAAGAGAATTTTTCGCATATTCTTCACGCTTATAGTCATAGAAAGCACGGCTCTTATATTGCTGTAAACTGTGGTGCTATTCCCGAAGGAACGATAGATTCGGAACTTTTTGGACACGAAAAAGGTGCTTTTACTGGGGCTACCACATCTCGAAAAGGGTATTTTGAAGTTGCTAATGGGGGGACAATTTTTTTAGATGAAGTAGGGGAATTGCCTCTTTCTACACAAGTACGTTTGTTGCGTGTGCTGGAAGTGGGAGAATTTATTAGAGTAGGGTCTTCCAAGCCCATAAAAACAGATGTGCGTGTTGTGGCAGCTACCAACTTAAATATTCCACAAGCAATTGGTGAAGGAAAATTTAGAGAAGATTTGTATTATCGTTTGAATGCTATTCCTATTCAAGTGCCACCACTGCGTAAACGAAAAGAGGATATTTATTTGTTGTTTAGAAAGTTTGCAGTAGATTTTAGCGAAAAATATAATATGCCTCCTGTTCGTTTGAATGATAAAGCAAAAAAAATGTTGATGGATTATTATTGGAAAGGAAATGTTCGTCAATTAAAGAATATTACCGAACAGATATCTGTCATTGAACAACAACGAGAGATAACGGAAGATATTTTAATTCGTTATTTGCCACAAGATGAGAAAGAAACATTACCTGCTTTGATTAAGTCAAAAGCAGATGAGAAATCATTTAACAATGAACGTGAAATTTTATATCAAGTTTTGTTTGATATGAAACGAGATATGAATGAGTTGAGAAAAATAGTGAGTGATTTGCAAAGTCCTAAAAAGAGAAGTGAGTCTTATGATGAATATGGTGTTCAGTTTACTCCTCAACAAGATTCGGTTGTTTCTGTTGAATCGTTGAATTATCAAGATAATTATCATACAAAATCACAAATAGAGAAGTATGAAGATGTGCAAAAATATGAAAATATTCACGACATTGAAGATTATGAGCACGAAGAAGCCCACGAGATAAAATCATTGGCACAGATGGAAAAAGAGATGATTGTACTTGCTTTGGAAAAGAATAATCAAAAAAGAAAACCTGCTGCTATTGAATTAGGAATTTCGGAACGAACTTTGTATCGTAAAATAAAAGAATACGAAATTGATAATTAAACATAAATTTTTAAGTAGATGAAAAAAAGATTTACGATTTCAATATTATGGGTTGTTGTTGTGGGCATACTTTTCAATGCTTGTTCTATCTCTTATCAGTTTACTGGTGGTTCGCTTGATTATAATGTTTATAAGTCAATTTCTATCACAAATTTTCCCAACAACGCTGAACTGGTTAATCCCACTTTGTCTCAAACTTTTTCAGAGACTTTGAAAGATAAATATACTCGCCAAACTCGTTTAGAAGTGCTTTCTGATGAGGGAGGACAAATGCACATTGAAGGCGAAATTGTAGGTTATCAATTGACTTCAATGGCAATTAGTGCCGATTCTTATGCTTCTGAAACAAAGATAACGATGACCGTAAATGTTCGTTTTTATGATTATGTTAATTCTGATGAAGATTTTGAGCGAAAATACACGGCTTATCAGACTTTTGATAGCAGACAGATGCTCTCGGACGTTGAAGGTGAATTGGTCAATGAAATGGTAAAAGAGATTGTGGATAAAATTTTTAATGAAACTGTAGCTAAATGGTAGAATAACAACGATATAAGTATATTGATATGACTTACGATAAATTTATAGAATACACTAATAATCCAGAACTTTTTTTGAAAAAAGAAAATGAAAAAGAGTTGAAAGAATTGGTGCAAAAATATCCATATTTTCATATCGGAAATTGGATGTATATTAGGTTGTTAAAAGAATGTAATAGTATTTATTATGAAAAAGAGTTACCCAAAGTTGCACTTCATGCTTCCGATAGATACCGACTGTACTTTTATGTTCACCCAGAAGAATTGAGACCAAAATCACGTGAGCGTTCTATTGGTAATGCAGGCAGTTACTTTGATATGGTAGAAAAAGTGAGGCATAAAAAAAACAACTCAGAGTCGACAGAAAATAGTTTGAAAAGTTTAGCTCAAAAATTGAAAAAAGCACGAGAAAGTATATTGGATTCGCAAATCGTTGAAAATAAAACAGTAGAAAAAGAGAAATTAAACGAAGAAAAAGCGAAACTTTATATTAAGCAAAAACGTTATTTAGAAGCAATTGATGTTTTAGAAAAATTAAAAAATTTGAATAACTCAAAAAAAAGTGTTTACTTTGCAGACCAAATTCGTTTTTTGAAAAAAATAATAGAAAATCAATAAATAATAATTATGTACACAGCATTAGTAATCTTAATAATTATCGCTGCCATTTTGCTGACATTGGTGGTTTTGGTACAAAATTCAAAAGGTGGAGGTTTAGCTTCTGGTTTTCAGTCTTCTAACCAATATATGGGAGTTCGTAAAACAACTGACTTTCTTGAAAAAGCAACTTGGGGATTGGCCATAACTGTTATCGTTCTTTCTATATTTGCTGTTGGTATCAAATCAAGTTCACAAGGGCAAATTAGTGAATCAGTAATTCAAGAAGATGCAACTGATATTACGAATCAAATGAATGGTGGAGAGGTTGTTCCTAATTTTGGTGAAGTACCAACAACAGATAACAACGCTACAGAATCAGCAGAATAAAAAGATTAAGAAAAAAAATGATAAGCGTATCAAATTCAAATTGGTACGCTTTTTCACTATAAAATATGACAATTAGTTTTATAGACATTGTTGATTATTTAGGAACATTTGCTTTTGCTATAAGTGGAATACGTTTGGCTGCATCTCATAAGTTTGACCTTTTTGGTGCTTACATTATCGGAACGGTTACAGCAATTGGAGGAGGTACAACACGTGATTTATTATTGAATGTAACTCCTTTTTGGATGCAAACTCCTTCTTATTTAATTGTTATTGCTTTGGCTCTTTTTTGTGTTATTGGTTTTGGAAAATATCTGATAAAATTTAATGAAACACTTTTTCTTTTTGATGCTATTGGATTAGGATTGTTTACGGTGGTGGGTATGGATAAGGCATTAGGACTTGATTTTCCTTTTTGGGTTGCGGTAATAATGGGAATGACTACTGGAGCAGTTGGTGGTATAATACGAGATATTTTGATAAACGAAGTGCCTCTGATTTTTAGAAAGGATATTTATGCAATGGCTTGTGTTTTTGGTGGAATTGTCTATTATATATGTTATTCTTTGGGATTAACTTCTTATATAACTCACCTCGTAGCAGCTTTAACAGTGATTGTAATTCGTCTGTTGGCATCGAGGTATCATTTGGCATTACCCATAATTAATGACAGATATGAAGAACTTTAATCTTTTAATGGTTTGATCAAAAAGATGATACAAATAGACGATACTGTCATTTCACCAGATTTATTTGATGAAAAGTTTGTTTGTCAACTTTCAGCTTGTAAAGGAATTTGTTGTGTAGAAGGTGATGCAGGTGCTCCTTTGACAGATGATGAAGTTGATATTTTGGAAAAAATATTACCTGCCGTTTGGGACGACCTTTCGGATAAAGCAAAAAAAGTGATTAATCGCATAGGTGTTTCTTACATTGATGAAGATAATGAACCTGTAACTTCTATTGTTAATAATCGTGAATGTGTTTTTACTTATAAAGAAAATGGAACTTATAAGTGTGCCATTGAAAAGGCTTATAATGATGGTAAAATTGATTTTATCAAGCCCATATCTTGTGCTTTATATCCTGTTCGTTTACAACAATATTCAGAATTTATCGCTGTAAATGTGCATTCGTGGAATATTTGTAGTTGTGCCAGAAGCAACGGAAAACAATTGAATGTTCCTGTATATAAGTTCTTAAAAGAGCCATTAATTAGATGTTTTGGTAAAGAATGGTATCAGAAAGTTGAAATAGCAGCCAACGAACTAAAAGAAAGTTAGGTAGTTTTAGAAGCCGATTAAAAATAATCAAAAAGAATAAATGAATTTTATAAAACAAATAATAAATAAAAAACAAACAAAATAATTATGAAGAAAAAAGTATTTATATTTTTATTATCATTGGTTGTCTTAGGACAAACTTTTGCACAAGTTGTTGTAAATGAAGATAAACTTAAAAAAGTAAAAACAGTAGAAGCTGATAGTTTAGCAGGTTGGAAATTTGGAGGAGTTACGAATGTTAATTTAACACAAATTTCTTTCAAAAATTGGGCAACAGGTGGTGAAAATTCAATGGCTTTGAATGGATTATTTAGCGTTTTCGCTAATTATAACGACAAAAATAATGATTGGGAAAATACACTTGATTTAGGGTATGGAATTTTGAAGCAAAAAACATACAAAAGTGGCTATATGAAAACAGATGACCGTATTGATTTTATGTCTAAATATGGTCGTAAAGCATTTAAGAATTTTTATTATACGGCATTAGTTAATTTCAAATCTCAATTAGCTCAAGGATATAATTATCCAAATGACTCTGTTGTGGTGTCAAATTTTTTAGCTCCCGGATATTTAATGGGTGCAATTGGTTTGAATTATTTACCCAATAGTTATTTCTCGGCATTTGTTGCTCCTGTATCTACCAAAATGACTTTTGTGTTAGACGATAAATTATCAAAACAAGGTGCATATGGAGTAGAAAAAGGAAAGAAATTTAGAGGGGAAGTTGGGGGATATGCTCGTGTTGCATTTACAAAAGCAGATTTCAAACATCCTTTATTGAAAAATGTTACTATAAAATCAAAATTAGACCTTTTTTCCAATTATTTGGATAAACCTCAAAATGTGGATATTAATTGGGAAACACTAATTGCAATGAAAGTAAATAAATATATCAGCGTAAGCATCAATACAATATTTGTGTATGATGATGATGTTAAAATCCAAAAAGACAATGGTACAGAATCAGCTGGATTGCAAATCAAAGAAATTCTCGGAGTTGGATTTTCATATAATTTTTAATTAAGAAACAATAAAATAATAAATTATGAAATCTTTTAACATTAAAATATTTATTATGGCAGCGGTATTAATGTCTGGGTTAGCTGGGTGTAACCTTTCTGAAAATAATAATACAATTATTAAAAAGGAAATACCAACGATAACCGACAAGAGAATGACTCCCGAAGTTCTTTGGGCGTTCGGTAGAATAGGAAGTGTAGATGTATCGCCCGATGGAAGCAAGGTCGTTTATACCGTTTCTTATTATAGTAAAGAGCAAAATAGTAGTAATACTGAAATTTTTGTAATGAACATTGACGGTTCTAACAAAAAGCAAATTACTCATTCAAAAGAGCAAGAGGTAAGTCCTAAATGGATGAACGATAGTAAGCATATTGCTTATTTAAGTAACAAAAATGGTTCAATGCAAATTTGGAGAATGAACGACAAAGGAAAGCACCAAGAACAACTTTCAGATGTGAAAGGAGGTGTAAATGACTTTCTTTTTTCACCTAATGAAAATAAAATATTATTTATTTCTGATGTTAAATATGGAGAGCGAACAGTAGACAAACACCCCGATTTACCCAAAGCAAAAGGCGTAGTTGTGAATGATTTAATGTACAAACATTGGGACGAATGGGTAGAAACTGTTCCTCATCCCTTCGTGGCAGATGTTGAAGGGTTAAAACTAACCAACATTACCGACATTTTGGAAGGCGAACCTTATGAAAGTCCGATGAAACCATTTGGAGGAATAGAGCAGTTGGCGTGGAGTCCTAACGGTGAAAAGATTGCTTACACTTGCAGAAAGAAAATAGGAAAAGAATATGCACTTTCTACCAATTCAAACATCTATTTATATTGTGTAAAAACGAAAAAGACCGAAAACCTTACCGAAGGAATGAACGGTTACGACCAAAATCCAACCTTTTCGCCTGACGGCAAATGGATAGCGTGGGAAAGTATGGAACACGAAGGTTACGAATCGGACAAAAGTCGCTTGATGATAATGAACCTTGAAACAAAAGAGAAAAAAGATTTAACAGACGGATTTGACCAAAGTGCTTATGGTTTGGCGTGGGCAGATAATAGCCAACAAATCTATTTTATCAGCACTTGGCACGGAACAACACATATTTATAAAACCAATACGGAACGAGAAAAAATAGAACAAGTTACGGACGGTGATTTTGAATATACAACGGTTATTCCACAAAAAGATAAATTGATTACTGTTAAACATTCATTTAGCAAACCCAACGAAATATACGCTTTCAACGAAACCACAAAAGAAGACACGGAACTTTCGTTTGAAAACAAAGATATTTTAGACCAATTAACAATGGGAAAGGTAGTACCGAGATGGATAAAAACAACTGACAACAAGCAACTTCACGCTTGGGTGGTTTATCCTCCAAATTTTGACCCAAATAAAAAATATCCTGTATTGTTGTTTTGTGGTGGAGGTCCTCAAAGTTCTATCAGTCAATTTTGGTCATATCGTTGGAATTTCCAACTAATGGCAGCCAATGATTATATTATTATTGCACCCAACAGACGTGGCGTTCCGGGATTTGGTTACGAGTGGCTAACGCAAATTAGTGGTGATTATGGCGGACAAAATATGAAAGATTATTTAAGTACTATTGATGATTTTGCCAAAGAGAAATATGTTGATGATGAAAGATTGGGGTGTGTTGGAGCAAGTTACGGAGGTTTTTCTGTATATTGGCTTGCAGGACATCACCAAAAGCGTTTCAAAGCCTTTATCGCACACGACGGAATGTTCAATTTACCACAACAATACCTTGAAACAGAAGAGATGTGGTTTGTAAATTGGGATTTAGGCGGTGCTTATTGGGAAAAAAATAATCCAATTGTAAAACGTTCTTACGCAGCATCTCCACACCTATTTATAGAAAAATGGGACACGCCTATTTTAGTTATTCACGGTGAAAAAGATTATCGTATTTTGGCCTCACAAGGAATGGCAGCCTTTAATGCAGCAGTATTAAGAGGTGTACCAGCTGAAATGTTGATTTTCCCAGATGAAAATCATTGGGTCTTGAAGCCACAAAACGGTATCCTTTGGCAAAGAACCTATTTTGAATGGCTGGATAAGTGGTTAAAAAAATAAAAAGCATTTAATAACTTTTTCTCATTGTAAAGGGAGTTCTAAAACCAATATCAAGCATTTTGCCTTAAAAGAGTATAATGCAGATATTGTCGTTTTTAGAACTTTTTTTTATGTTTTTTAGCTAAAAAATCATCAAAAAAACACCAGAATTTGACAAAACGTAAGTTTTTCAAGGTGAAATGTAGACACTTGACGTACAAAAATAGACGATAGACGACAAAGAATCCGTCATCGATGGTGAAATACAGACGATTGTCGACCAAATGCCCACGATTGACAGTAAAATGCCCATGATCGATGGTAAAATGCCCACGATCGATACAAAAATATAGACAATCGATGGTAAAACGTTGACACTTGACGTATAAAAATAGACGATAGACGACAAAATATCGCTAATCGATGGTGAAATGTAGACACTTGTCGATAAAACACCCATAATCGATGAAAAAATACCCATATTTGATACCAAAAACATCTATATCCTTTTATATCCAACGAAAAAAAGAGTAAAAAAATAAAGAACTCATCTAAGTCTTAAAAACTTAAACGAGTTCTTTATATAAAATGTATTGAGAGTTGTTTCTACCAGTTATTTTTACGAAGTATAAGCTCTATAAAACTCAACAATAGTAGCAATTCCTTTTTTGTATATCTCTACTTCAAAGTTTTCATTAGGTGAATGAATGGCGTTAGATTCCAATCCAAATCCCATTAAAATAGGCTTGATACCCAATACTTTTTCAAACACAGGTATAACTCCTATACTTCCTCCACTGCGTACTGGTATCGGTTTTTTACCAAAAACTGTTTCATATGCCTTTTCTGCTGCTTGGTATTCTTTTGATTCTATCGAACAAACATAACTTGTAGCACCGTGCAATCTTTTAATCTCTACGTTAACATATTTTGGAGTTATCTTTTTAATATATTTTTCTAAAAGAGTAGATATTTTTTCAAAAGTTTGATGCGGTACAAGTCGTGTTGATATTTTAGCATAAGCTTTTGACGGAAGTACCGTTTTGCTACCTTCATCTGTATAGCCACCCCATATTCCACAAATATCTAATGTTGGGCGAATACCTGTTCGTTCAAGTGTAGAATAACCTTTTTCGCCGTGAATATGTTTGATGCCAAGATTTTTCTTATACTCTTTTTTATCAAAAGGAGTTTGAGCAATCATAGCACGTTCCTTTTTAGAAACTTTCTCCACATCATCATAAAAATGAGGAATTTTAATCCTTCCTTTTTTATCAACCAGCTTAGCCAATATCTTACTTAGTTCATTAATAGGATTTGCCACAGCACCACCAAAAATACCTGAATGCAAATCTCTATTCGGACCCGTAACCTCTATTTCCCAATAGCCTAATCCACGAAGTCCAGTTGTAATACTTGGAATATCAGCCCCTAACATACCTGTATCTGAAACTAATATGGTATCACATTGAAGTAGCTCTTTGTTTTCTTCGCAGAATTGCTCTAAACTTGGTGAACCAATCTCTTCTTCTCCTTCAAGAATAAACTTAACATTACATTTTAATTCATTATTTTTGATTAAATATTCAAATGCTTTTGCGTGTAAAAAAGATTGCCCTTTATCATCATCAGCACCACGTGCATATACTTTTCCATCTCTTATCTCGGGTTCAAAAGGAGGAGAATCCCACAATTCAAGTGGTTCAGCAGGCATTACGTCATAATGTCCATATACCATTACAGTAGGCAGTTTATCATCAATGATTTTGCTGGCAAAAACGACAGGATTTCCTTTTGTTGGGAGGATTTTAGCTGAATCAACTCCTGCTTCTTCTAATAATTCCACCCATCTTTCTGCACATCGTATCATTTCATCTTTTTTATCAGAGTGTGAACTAACACTTGGTATTCTGATTAAACTAAATAGTTCTTCAAAAATACGTTCTTCATTTTTTGAAATAAATTCGTTTACTTTCATATATTTATTGATTTTTAAATGTAATATCTTTGTCTTATCTTAAACGTTTAATACTCTTCTTTTATTGTTTTTGAGTTAATAATAACACTTCTTATTTTACAAAAGCAAATAAAGTTATTCTAATGTTTGATTTGTAATGGATTTTTTTATACTTTTGCAAAGTTTTTCAATTTACATTTATGTCTAAAATTGATTTATACGATATTAATCTAAAAAATATATCATTAGAGCATCAATCTTTTGAATATACATTGGATAAACATTATTTTCAACTGTTAGAAAATCCTGAAATTGAAGATGGACAAATAAATGTAAAACTAAAAGTCAAAAAACAAAGCGAACTTTATCATTTTGTATTTCATTTAAATGGGTACGCACAAGTTTTGTGTAATAGGTGTCTTGATGTAATGAAACAGCCTATTGAATATGTTGAGACGTTAAAATTAAAAATAGGTAATCAATACAATGATGAAGAAGAAATTGTGATTGTTTCGGATAATAATCCTATTTTTAATATCGCTTGGTTTTTATACGAATCTATTATGTTGAGCATTCCTTTGTCGCATACACACGAAAAGGGAAAATGTAACTCAAAAATAATAGAAAAGTTAAATAACCATATTACTGGTGTTAAATTAGAGAAAAATAGAGAAAATAACGAAATTGACCCAAGATGGGAAAAATTAAAAGAGATAATAAAAAACGATTAAAATAATTAAAAAATAGTAAAATGGCACATCCTAAACGTAAACAATCGAAACAAAGAACTGCAAAACGTAGAACTCATTACAAAGCAGAATTACCAACATTGGCTTTATGTTCCAACTGTGGTGCTCACCATATTTACCATACAATATGCCCAGAATGTGGATATTATAGAGGAAAATTAGCTGTTGAAACAACAGAAGAAGTTTAATATTGGAATAAAGAAATGTCAAAAATCAATGCAGTTGTTACAGGCGTAGGTTCGTATGTTCCAGATTATAGATTAACCAACGATGAACTCAGTCGCTTGGTAGATACTAACGATGAATGGATTACAATTCGTGTTGGCATAAAAGAGAGAAGAATCTTAAAAGATAAAGAATTAGGTTCTTCTTATCTTGGTATAAAAGCAGTTGAGAATTTATTTGAGCGAAAACAGGTTAATCCAGAAGAGATTGATATGGTTATCTGTTCTACTTCCACACCTGACCATCTATTTCCTTCTACTGCTTCTATTATCGCTGAGCAAACAGGAATATCAAATGCCTATGCGTATGATATTCAAGCGGCTTGTACTGGATTTATTGTAGCACTAACAGCTGCATCGAACTATATAGAAACAGGACGATATAAGAAAATTCTTGTCGTTGCTGCTGAAAAAATGTCCTCTGTGGTAGATTATAATGACCGAAGTACTTCTCCACTTTTTGGGGACGGTGCAGGTTGTGTATTGGTTGAAAACACAGACGAGCAAGTCGGTTTTATCGATTCCATTATTCAAAATAACGGTAAGGGCTTTAAGCATCTGCATATGAAATCGGGCGGGTCGGTATCTCCTGCAAGTCATACTACGGTAGATAATCGTGAACATTTCGTATATCAAGAAGGAATGCACGTATTTAAACACGCAGTATCTCAAATGGCAGAAGTATCAGAAAATGTAATGAAAAGGAATGATTTATCGTCAGAAGATGTAGATTGGTTAATTCCACATCAAGCCAATTTGAGAATTATTGATGCTGTTGTAAAACGCACCAAAATAGCTGATGATAAGGTATGTATCAATATACAGAAATACGGAAATACTTCATCGGCAAGTATTCCAATCTGTTTATCAGAATGGGAAAATCAATTAACCAAAGGAAATAATATTATTTTAACTGCATTTGGTGCAGGATTTATTTGGGGAGCTTTGTATCTCAAATGGGGATATTAAAAAATGAAAAGTAACAGAAGCCTTAGCATAGTTAAAATATGTTAAGGCTTTTTTCTTCTTATTAATAACTTCTAATTAATTGTTTCTTTGTACTTAAACGAGAACAAAGTAGTATAAAGACAACTTCTCTTTCTTAAAAAAGGTTGAATTATACTTAAATCTTATTAAAAAACTTCATTTTAATTGAAATAATATTATTTTTGTCTTTTGAAATTTCTAAAAAGTAATAATCATATAATAAAAAATGGTTGATATAAAAGAATTAACGAAACAAATTGAAAAGCAAAGTGCCTTTGTCGATTCTATTTTTATGGGAATGGATAAGGTTATTGTAGGGCAAAAACATCTTGTTGAATCATTATTGATTGGTTTGCTTTCTGATGGACATATTTTATTGGAAGGATTGCCCGGATTAGCCAAAACTTTGGCGATAAAAACATTATCAGAATTAATCAGTGCTGATTATAACCGCATTCAGTTTACGCCCGATTTGCTTCCTGCTGATGTAACAGGAACAATGATTTATAGTCAGAAACAAGAGCAATTTAGAATTAGAAAAGGTCCTATTTTTTCCAATTTTATTTTAGCTGATGAGATTAATCGTGCTCCTGCCAAAGTACAAAGTGCTTTGTTAGAAGCAATGCAAGAACGTCAAATAACAATAGGCAATAAAACACACCCATTAGAAAAACTTTTCTTGGTAATGGCAACACAAAACCCTATCGAACAAGAAGGAACTTATCCATTGCCAGAAGCACAAGTGGATCGTTTTATGTTGAAAGTTGTTATTGATTATCCTAAAAAAGAGGAAGAAAAAATAATTGTAAGACGTAATTTACAAGAATCATTACCTAAGGTTAGCCCTATTCTTTCTCCAAATGATATTTTACAAGCACGAGAAGTAGTAAGAAAAGTATATATTGATGAAAAAATAGAAAAATATATTCTTGATATTGTGTTTGCTACACGTTATCCACGAGATTATGGATTGGGCAATTTAAAAGATTTGATTACATTTGGAGCATCACCGCGTGCCTCTATTAATTTAGCACTTGCTGTAAGAGCTTATGCTTTTATCAAACGAAGGGGATATGTTATTCCAGAAGATGTAAGAGCCGTATGTTACGATGTATTGCGTCATAGAATAGGGCTTAGTTATGAAGCAGAAGCCAACAACCTTACAGCTGATGAAATAATAACAGATATTCTTAACACAGTAGAAGTGCCTTAATTCATAAATTAATTAACAGTTCACTTAATTTTTGTAAAGATCATTAAACAATGAACTCATTTATTTTTTATGTCTAAAATTTTAGTTCGAATACTAAAAATTAAAATGAGTTCAATAGATTATTTTACAACTTTATATTTATGGAAACAAACGAACTTTTGAAAAAAGTTAAACAAATAGAGATAAAAACACGTAGTTTATCTCAAAATATATTTGCTGGTGAATATCATACAGCCTTTAAAGGAAGAGGTATGACTTTTTCCGAGGTTCGTGAGTATCAGTATGGCGATGAAGTACGAGATATAGATTGGAATGTAACAGCCCGACTGGGTAAGCCGTATATAAAAATTTATGAAGAAGAGCGTGAGTTAACTGTAATGCTTTTAGTTGATGTTTCAGGAAGTTTGCAATTTGGAACAGGAAAAGATTATAAAAAGAATATTGTAACAGAAATAGCTGCAACATTGGCTTTTTCTACCATTCAGAACAATGATAAAATTGGTGCAATTTTCTTTTCGGATAAAATAGAGAAATTTATTCCACCGAAGAAAGGAAAAAAACACGTTTTACATATCATTCGTGAACTTCTTGTATTAGAAACTGAAAGCAATAAAACAAACATTTCTGATGCGTTGAAGTATTTTACCAATGTGATTAAAAAAAGTTCTACGGCTTTTCTTATTTCCGATTTTATGAATGATAATTTTAATCATAGTTTACTTATTGCCAATAGAAAGCATGATATTGCGGCAATACAAGTATATGATAAAAGAGAGGCTGAAATTCCCAATATTGGCATAGTAAAATTAAAAGATGCAGAAACTGGTGAAAGAATATTGGTGGATACTTCTGATAAACGCACTCGGAAATCTTACAAATTAAAATGGAACGAACGTCAATTAGAATTGTTAAAAACCTTTAAGCAATGCGGAGTTGATTCGGAATCGATGAATACGGAAGGAGATTATGTAAAAATGTTGTTGAGGCTTTTTAGGTTAAGAAGTTAAAAAAATAATAGAATGATAAAAAAAAGAAAGATACTATTCTGGGCTTTATTCATATTGTGGATTGTAGCTAAAAATAATATTTATGCACAAGTTACTCCTATCAAAGCAAGTGTTGATTCTACAGAACTTTTAATTGGAAATCAAACCGTTTTAACATTTACGTGGGAACAACGTCCGAGTCAAAAAGTAAAAATACCTATTTTTTCAGATACGATTGTAAACTTTTTGGAAATTGTTGAAAAACCAATAATGGATACCACTTTCATTAACAATAAAGTATCTCGAATAGACTTAAAATATCGTATCACTTCATTTGAAGATACGCTTATTTATGTGCGTCCAATGCCCTTTTTGATTGGTAAAGATACATTGTGGTCAAACTCTCTTTCGTTGAAAATAATACAACCTTTTCATATTGACTTAAAGAAAAATCAATTAATTGATATTAAGCCAATTTATAATCCGCCTTTTGGTTGGAAAAGTTTTATAAAGATAACACTCTTGGTTATTTTGCTTGTTGCATTGTTTGTGCTTTTATTTTTCTTGGTTAGAAAATATTTGAAAAATAGAACTGTCGTAAAAGAGGAGAAAAAGGTTGAAGTTATTGTTAAACCCACTTTATCTCCTTATGATGAAGCTGTTCAAAAAATGAAAAAATTGGATGAGAAAAAGTTGTGGCAAAATCAACATACAAAAGAATATTATACAGAATTAACCAATATTTTAAGAGTATATATTCAACAGGTTTTTAATGTTCATTGTATGGAAATGACTTCTGATGAAATATTGGCTTCTCTTTCTTCTTTAAGAAGAGAAAAGAAAGATACATTTTCTATCTTAAAAGAGATTTTAATTTTGGCAGATTTGGTAAAATTTGCAAAGTGGACACCACAAATAGGTGAGAATGAAAGAAGTATAGATATGGCATATCGTTTTTTAGAGGAAACTCATTCAGAAGAAAACAAAAACAATAATGACAATCCATTTGAAAAGATAAAATAAACGACAATGACATTTAAAAATCCTGAATATCTATATCTTTTATTGTTGCTATTACCAATTATTTTTTGGTATTTGTATAAATTAAAACAATCAGATGCAAGTTTACAATTTTCATCAATAAAGGTTTTAAAACAATCAACCAAAACACTACGTTTGCATTTGATACATTTGCCTTTCGTTTTGAGGGCGTTGATGTTTGTACTTTTGATAATTGTTATTGCACGTCCACAGTCGTCAAGTCATTGGAGGAAAAAGAGCAAAGAGGGAATTGATATAATGATGGCATTGGATATTTCGGGGACAATGCAAGGTGAAGACCTCCGCCCCAATAGGCTTGAAGCCGCCAAATCGGTTGCAATAGAATTTATACAAGCACGTCCTAACGACAATGTAGGATTGGTTGTCTTTGCAGGTGAAAGTTTTACGCAATGTCCTTTAACTACCGATCATACTGTATTGATAAATCTTTTTAGAAGTATAAAATATGGATTGCTCGACGATGGAACAGCTATTGGATTGGGCTTGGCAAATGCAATAAACAGAATAAAAGAAAGTAAAGCAAAATCAAAAGTTATCATTTTATTAACCGATGGTTCTAACAATCAAGGAGCCATATCGCCGATAACCGCAGCAGAAATAGCCCAAACAATGGGAATAAGAGTGTATGCCATAGGTATAGGGTCGCACGGAATGGTTAATATGCCAATAAAAACGCCATTAGGAGTGAGATACCAAAAAATAAAATCGGAATTTGATGAAGGCACTTTGAAAAAAATAGCCGAAATGACAGGAGGAAAATATTTTAGAGCCACCAACACTTCTCAACTCCATTTGGTGTATCACGAAATAGATAGAATGGAAAAAACAAAAATCAGTGTAAAAGAATATAGCCAAAAAGGTGAAATGTATTTTATATTTGCCTTAATTGCTTTTATTCTGTTGTTTTTAGAAATTTTATTGAAAAATAGTTGGCTTAAAATAGAACCTTAAATCACTTACTTACAACTCTTTTTTTCTATTTTACCACTCAATAGGCGATAGTCCTTTTTGGGTTAAAAATAGATTGGTTTCAACAAAATGATTGTTACCGAAAAATCCTCTATACGCAGATAAAGGCGAAGGGTGAACAGATTTTAGAATTAAATGGTCATTGTCGGTATTGATTAATTTGGCTTTTTGTTGTGCATAATTTCCCCACAAAATAAAAACAACATTTTTTTTATTATCAGCAACCGTTTTAATAACAGCATCTGTAAATTGTTCCCAACCTTTACCTTGATGAGAACCAGCTTGATGAACTCTTACAGTAAGTGTCGCATTGAGCAATAATGCACCTTGTTTAGCCCAATGAGTTAAGTTGCCACTTTCGCCCATTGATTTTTTTGTGCTTTGTTCTATCTCTTTGAATATGTTGATTAAAGAAGGTGGTTTTTCTACTCCATCGGGAACAGAAAAACATAAACCGTGTGCTTGACCTACATTGTGATAAGGGTCTTGTCCTATAATAACTACCTTTACTGTATCAAAAGGACAACTGTCAAAAGCATTGAATATTAAGCGAGCAGGTGGAAAGACTTTTTTTGTTTGGTATTCTGATCTAACAAAATCTGTTAATGCCTTAAAATAAGGTTTATCAAATTCAGCTTGTAATTGTTTCTTCCAACTTTCTTCTATCTTAACTGTCATTGAGTTTTATTAAAAGTTACGATAAATTTCTTTTAAGACTGTTCAACGCTTGTTCTAAAACACTACGAGGACAACCAATATTTAACCTCAAATGATGTTCTCCTCCAGGACCAAAAGTTGTTCCTTTGTTCATACCTATTCCTACTTTGTTTACCATAAAATCTTGTAATTCGTTGGTGTTCATTCCTAAGTCTTTGCAATCTAACCAAACAAGAAAAGAGGCTTGTGGCACCATTGGTTTTATTTGTGGAATGTTGTTTTTGAAGAAATCAAGCACAAAATCCAAATTACTTTGAACGTATGCCAACATTTGTTGTAACCAATCGTCTCCTTGCTCATAAGCGGCTCTGGCTGCTGTATAGGCAAAAATATTTCCGTGTCCAAGATGAGAACTTTCTAAAAAGAATTGAAATTTCTTTCTGATTTTAGGGTTAGGAATGATGTAAGAGGAACTGATAATACCTGCCATATTAAAGGTTTTACTTGGAGCAATGTAGGTAACACTGTTTTGTTCAGCTAATTCAGATACGGTAGCAAAGGGTGTGTGCTTTTGTCCTTTTAGTGCTACGTCTGAATGTATTTCGTCTGAAACAACCAATATTCCGTGTTGGTAACAAATCTCCGCCAACCGTGTTAATGTTGCTTTGTCCCACGCTCTACCACCAGGATTGTGCGGATTGCATAGTACAAAAACACGCGTTTTACCAGTGATTTTTCTTTCCAAGTCATCAAAATCCATTTCAAACTGTCCATTAACAACTTTAAGTGGATTATATACAACTTGACGATTATTGTTGGCAGTAACTTCTATAAAAGGAGGATATACCGGAGGTTGAACAATCACTTCATCGTTGGCTTGTGAAAAAGTGTTGATGGCAAATGAAATACTTGGGACGATACCTGCCAAAAAACCTATCCATTCTTGCTTAACTTTCCAATTGTGTCGTTTGTCAATCCAGTGAGTAATACTTTTGAAATACTCTTTGCTCGGAACAGTATAACCCATAATCGGATGTTCGCAACGATTTCTGATAGCATCTAATATAAAATCGGGTGTAGGAAAATCCATATCGGCTATCCAAAGAGGGATAATGTCTTTTCTTCCAAAAACTTCGTCGGATTTTTCTATTTTCATAGCACCTGTATTGTGCCTGTCTATTACTTTGTCAAAATTGTATTTCATAATGTATCTCTTTTTTTTAGTGCAAAAATAAGGTAAAAAAATGTTTTTGCAAATGATTATTTTGTTTGATAAGGTATTTTTTTTCCAATACAACCATTCGGATAAGATGTGTTTAATATCTTGGATAGTGTGGGAGCAATATCTATTGTAAAATATTCTTTTTGAATGGTGCTGGGTTTAATATTATATCCCATTAAATAGAGAGAATAAAAAGATTGAAAAGGATTGGGATAAGATTGTTGTTCCTTTTTGTTATTGGTTGTTTTCCAACCACTTTTTAGAGATAAAATTATATCGCCGATTTGTTGTCGGGTGGTTGATAATTTTAGAATGGTGGGTATATCATACACGGGGGCGTTGTGGTTGAGGATTGTTTCTTGGGGGTAGGCATCTGCTATTCCTTCAAAGTCGTTGAGGAAGGCGATGGATTCTTGTTTTATATCAGCGAGTTTGATGTTTTTCTTTTTTATGGCTTTGTGATTGAGGTATATGTGTTGGTGGGAGTAGGCATTTATCCACTGTTCTTGTCCGTAAAGTATCATTAAATAACTATTGAGTAACGCCATTGCCTTATCTGAGTTGAAATATCCAGCAGAGATGTGATTTTGTTTTAATTTTTGAATGGTGTTATCAGTTCGTTTGTTGCCTATAAAAACAAACAAAACGTTTTCTTTTCCTACTTTGTTTTCTATTTGATAAACAAGTTGTTGTATTTGTTCATCAAGCCGAAGATACATATCTTCTTGTTCTGCTGAATGCAATGTGAAGTTGGTAACATTGAATGGCATTAGGCTGAAATGTAGCATCAGTGCATCGCAATGGTTATCCATTCCGAGTGGCTCGTTTTGCACAATCATTTGTGCCAATTGAAACACCAATTCGTTGCCGTTGGGGGTGTTTTCTAATGCCGATTGTTGGGGGTATAGAAGATTTTGTTCGTTTGTAGCATAAGAAAAAGGGATTTTCTTTGAACCATTTAGGGTGGGGTAGTCATAATGGCTGATTGTGAGCAAAGGTGTCCACCTTTTGTTGATTAATAACTGACATTTATTGTGCCAATTCATCAGTTTAGCCCAGCGAGATAGTCCATTTTTATAATGAGTAGAAGTAGTCCATTTTTTTCTTTTTATATCAACCCAAGTAACTGATGTAGCGTTGTGTCCACCAAGTAGTATGGCATTTTCAGGATTGATAGCGATAGAGTGAATTTTAGAGAAACGATTTTTAAGTTTTAATTGGTCTGTGATGGTAGTAACTTTAAGGTTGTGAGCAGAATATTGCTTTAATCCTCTTTGGTTTTTGTTCGCGAGAATAGAAAATTTTCTATTATTATTTTTATCAAAGTATTTTTTACCTGTAATTCCATTGTAGGCAGGATATGTACCCGTTAATAATGTTGCAATATCAGAAGATTGATTTGATAGAATGGGGTTTTTAAGTTCTTCTACTCTTAAACTTTCTTTCATTATTTTACGGAAACCACCAACGGTTAATTCTTTATGTAGTTGTTGAATGTGTTCTTGTTGTAGTCCGTCTATTTTTAAGAAGACCATTAGTTTTGGGCTGTTTTCAGCCTTTATTGAGTATAATCCAATGAGCAGGATAAAAGAGAGAAGTATTTTTATTCTTTGTTGTTGCATTTTTATGTTTTTTGTTGTTGCAAAATTAATGATAAAATATGAAAATAGAGAAGATTATGAGGAATATGCGTTTTTTATTTTTTTTATTGATGTTTCTTGAAGTTTTTTTTACTGTTTGTCGTATCTTTGTTATCTCTTTTTTGAAAGGAACTTAATGAAACAGCAAAAGTTTCAGTTCGTTTTATAAATAAATGATGTATATATATTGTAAAGTATTTTAAGAAATAGATGACGGCAATAGAATTTGATAATATTAGTAAACAATATCGTTTGGGTTTAATATCTACTCGTACGCTTAGTCACGATTTGAACCGTTGGTGGAAAATGAATGTGCTTGGGAAAGAAGACCCTTATTTGAAAATAGGTGAAACTAACGACCGTGCTACCAAAGGCGAAAGTGAGTATGTATGGGCATTGAAAGATATCACTTTTAAGGTTGAGCAGGGAGATGTCTTGGGGATAATTGGTAAAAATGGGGCTGGTAAATCTACATTGTTAAAAATTCTTTCTCGTGTAACTTCTCCTACGACAGGAACGATAAGAGCAAGGGGACGTATCGCATCATTGCTTGAAGTAGGTACAGGCTTTCATCCAGAAATGACAGGGCGTGAGAATGTTTTTATGAACGGTGCGATAATGGGAATGACGAAGCCGGAAATAAGACGAAAGTTAGATGAAATTGTAGATTTTGCTGGTGTAGAAAGATATATTGATACTCCTGTTAAAAGATACAGTAGTGGTATGATGGTACGTTTGGGGTTTGCTATCGCAGCTCATTTAGAACCTGAAATATTGGTGGTTGATGAAGTATTGGCGGTTGGCGATGCTGAATTTCAAAAAAAGGCTATTGGCAAAATGCAAGATGTATCAAAAGGGGAGGGCAGGACAGTTCTTTTTGTCAGTCATAATATGGGAAGTATGAAGCAGTTATGTTCCAAAGGATTGTTGCTTGAAAATGGAACTTTATCTTATGAAAGCAATATAGAAGATACGATTAAATATTATATGAAAACAACAGAAGTTGCTGATGCTTCAACATTTATAAGAAAAGATATTCAACAAAATATTCCTTTTTATTTACAAAAAGCGAATTTGCGTAATGCTAATGGTCAGAATGTAACTACTTTTAGAACTGATGAACCTATTTATATTGATTTTGATTTAGTGGCAAAAGAAAATCTTCCATTGACAAACTTTTTGGTAACGATTGTTGATGCTACTCAAAATAGAATCGGGTCAATTAATATGAAAATAGAGGATAAGCGAAGTGTTACAGCAAAGATTGAACCTAACTTTTTGGTAAGGGGACATTATTCTTTTACGGTACATATTTATCAGCCCGGTATTGCAGCTTATGATATTGTTGAGACAGTTTGTCCGTTTTCTGTGCTTGATGCAGGAACGGATTTGGCACATTTAGAAACGTTTAATTATGGTGTTGTTTTTCCTAATATGAAATTTGAATAAACAATGTTAGAAAAAATAAAGCGAAAAATAGTACAAAAAATAGTCAATATTTATCCTTCTATTATAGAAGAAGTAGAAAGAAAGAAGTTGCGACTTATCAAAGAAGGTTTAAAATCTGTTGGGAATGATTTTTATGTAACTTTTCCTTCTATTTTTAATGGAACTGAGCATATTGAAATAGGGGATAATTTTAAGTGTCGTCATATGTTTAGAATAGAAGCAATAGAGAGCTATAATGGTCAGCAATTTACGCCTTCTATTGTTATCGGTAATGATGTTCAAGTTGAGGCTAATTGTCATATAGGTGCTATTAATCAAATTGTTATTTCAGATAATGTTCTGATTGCAAGTAATGTTTATATTTCAGACCATTTTCACGGTGATATTTCTAAAAAAGAGTTAGCCACTCCTCCTTCTTTAAGAAAACTTTCTTCCAAAGGAGGAGTTTTTATTGGACGCAATGTTTGGATTGGTGATTCTGTGTCTATTTTACCCGGAGTAAGTTTGGGGGAAAATGTAATTGTGGGTGCTAATTCTGTTGTAACCAAAAGTTTTCCTGCTAATGTTGTTATTGCTGGTTCGCCGGCTGTTATCTTAAAAAGATTATAAGAAATGAAAATATCAATTATTGTTTGTGCAAGAAGTTCTCAGTTTTCGGCAGGTTTGCAAAAGAATGTAGCAGATACGATAGGTGTTGATTATGAATGGGTAGTGGTGGATAATTCAAGGAATGAATATACTATTTTTACAGCATACAACGAGGGAGTAAAAAGAGCGAAAGGGGAAGTATTGTGTTTTATGCACGATGATATTTTGTTTCATACGCAAGATTGGGGAAGAAAGGTAGTAGCTCATTTGGAAGATAAATCAGTAGGTTTGATAGGTGCTGTTGGTGGACATTACTTTCCGAATTGTCCAGCTTCTTGGTGGAGTGCTGAATGTAAATCTGGACAAGTAATAGAGAGAGTAAAAAGAGGTGGAGCGTATGAAAAGAGAGCTTCTTGTTGGCATAATTATCGTAAAAAAGAGCAAAAAACAATAGAAGTAGTTAGTGTTGATGGTTTGTTTTTTTGTATTCCTGCTTATTTATTCAAAGATATTGCATTTGATGAGGTTACTTATAGTGGATTTCATTGTTATGATGCTGATATTTGTATGCAGATACATCGTTTGGGCAAAAAAGTTGAAGTTGCGTTTGATATATTGATAGAACATTTTTCGGAAGGGAATATGAATTATGATTTCTTTTTGACTAAAAAGGTGTGGTATCATAAATGGAAGAAGGATTTGCCTTCGGTAAAAGGGATTGAGTTGTCGCAGAATGATATAGAGGATAGACAAAAGTTGGTAGAGGTTATTAATGAGGTAACAGAGCAGTATCATAAGGCATTAGAGATAAGAAAATCTAAATCTTATCGGTTGGGGAAAATGTTATTGAAGCCTTTTGTTTTCTTAAAATCAATAGTAAAATAATGGTAAAACTCTCTTTAATTGTTTGTGCAAGAACACCTAATGTTTCAGCTCATTTGCAAAAGAATGTAGCCGACACAATAGGTGTTGATTATGAATGGATAGTAATTGATAATTCAAGGAATGAATACACTATTTTCACGGCATATAATGAAGGTGTAAAAAGAGCAAAGGGAAGTATCTTATGCTTTATGCACGATGATATTTTGTATCATACAGAAGGCTGGGGGAGTAAAATAGTTCATCATTTTGAAGATAGTGCTGTGGGATTGGTCGGTGTAGCAGGAACACATTTTTTGCCAACTGTACCTACTTATTGGTTTACTTCGCCTTTTGTTTCGGAATATAATTATACCAATGATAAAGGTCGGATAATTAAAAATAATAAAGTAGATTTCTTTGGGAAAGAACAAATTGTTGATGCGGTAGCAGTAGATGGGCTTTGTTTTTTTGTAAGAAGAGATTTGTTTGATGTTATTCGTTTTGACGATACTACTTTTTCAGGTTTTCATTTATATGATATGGATATTTGTATGCAAATATTACAAAATGATTATAAAGTATGTATTGTTCGTGATGTTTTAATAGAGCATTATTGGTCGGAAGAGAGTATGAATACAGGAATGGAAGTGTTTTATGCTAACTTAGATTTGTTTTATGCTAAATGGAAAGATAATCTACCTATTAGCAGAGGTATTTCAACTATTCCTACCCCTGTTTTAGATAGAGTAAATACATTATATATAAAAGCCGATGAGGCTCGTAAAGTCAGAGCATCAAAAACTTATCGGCTGGGTAAAATATTGTTGTATCCAATAAAATTATTAAAGAAAAAAAGAAGATGATACCTAAAATTATTCATTATTGTTGGTTTGGAAAAGGTTTGATGCCTCAATCTCAACGAGATTGTATTAAATCTTGGGAAAAGTTAATGCCCGATTATAAAATTATGCGTTGGGACGAGTCCACGTGGGATTATAATCAGTATTCGGCATCAAAATATGCTTATAAAGTAAAGAAATATGCTTTGGTCTCTGATGTTTGTCGTTATAATGTGTTGGCGGAATATGGCGGAATCTATTTAGATAGCGATGTAGAGGCGTTTCAACGTTTCGATGCGTTTCTTGATGCCCATTTCTTTTCGGCAATAGAATTGTACAATGAGTTTTATACCGAAAACAGTCAAGAACTATTAGACAGCAAGGGAAATCCACTCGAAAAAGGAATGGAAATACCTCATTTAGAGCTGCTAACTTCTACGATGGGGTGCGTTCCAAACAATAGAATGATTACTGAACTCAGGGATTACTACAATCATATTGAAGCTGATGAAGAATATGCTCTCAACTATCGTAAATATGTGAACAACGACAGGTTAGTAGCCAAATATGCAACGAAATATGGTTTCCGATATGTTGATGAAAAGCAATACTTAAAGGATAATATGGTCATCTATCCCACTGGGATTTTCGGACACGCTTTTTGTCCCAATATCAACTTTTCGGCAACTTTCCACTACAATGCTGCAAGTTGGAACGACTCGTTAATGAAGGCACAACGAAAGAAAATACTCTTGGATAAGTTGCATTTGCTTTGGTTATATCATTTATTAAAGAAGTTGAAGAACAAATTGATTAAAAAATAGTAGTATTTTCTCTTTTGATGAAACGATTTACAAAAAAACTGCTTGAAAAAAGCAAAAAGAGAACTCTCTTTCCTCTTTTTTTACTTGTCTCTATTGTTGCGTTGGCTGTCGCTTACCTTGTTTCTGCTTACAAAAACCTATTTAATTCAGATGCGGCTTATTATTTGGGTGTTGTAGAATTGATATATAATGGAAAAGTCCCTTATATTGATTTTACACTCGCTTATACTCCTTTGGGCTTTTATTTGATGCTGTTGCCACGCTGGATAATGGGAAATGTTTCAAGTTACACAGGCTATCTTATCGCCAACTACTTGTTTACTTTTGCCGTCAGTTGGATAATGGGGATTGTCGCTTATCGCATCTCTAAAAAGAGGCTGTATGCCCTTCTTTCTATCTTGTTTTATCTGTTTTACAACTATCAGTTGGAAGGCGTTTATTTCTGTTTAGAGCCGATAACTAATTTCTTCGGATTGTTGGGTATCTGGCTATTATATGGTAGAAAATACAACCAAAAACAAGTTGTCATTGCTGGTATGACTGCTGGATTGGCTTTTCTTACAAAACAGTATGGATTGGTATATGTTGGAATGTTAGGGCTTATTCTTCTCTTTGAGAATAAAACAGTTGTCGCTAAAATAAAAGATACGCTTTGGTTGGTTGTTGGATTTGCATTGCCTCTTGTTTTACTTTTCTTATATCTTATCGGATTTAATGGAGGAAGTTTTGCAGATATAATGGGTTCTTTGTCAGGTAGCAATTATGGAAAACAACTATTGGGGGAATATGTTGTTGGAATAAAACAACTTTTTTTATTTTTCCCTTACCTTTTTTTAGTTGCTTTTCTGTTGTTTGTAGATAGAAAAAAAGGGGTTCAACCACTTATTATTCTATTTCTAACGCTATTGGCAACGACTTTTCAATTTTTCTTCCAAACCTTTCTGCATTATTACATTTTATTGTTGCCAAGCGTGATACTTCTTTTCATATATGGTTTAATGACACAACAAAAAACTGTGCGAATGCTATTAAGCATTATTTTATTGTATCAATTCGTAATAGGCTCGTATGGGATAGCCAAAAACACAAGGAATTTATTCTTTAAAAGTAGATACAGAACAGAGTATGCTGAAAATACTCATCAGATGAAAGCATTTATTCGTCAGCAACCTTATAAACCTCAATCTATCTATTGTTTAGATATTTTTTCATTTCCCTATTATTTCTATTTAGGATTAGAACCTTCTGCTCTTAAAGAATATGCCTATTCTTTTGGTTATGAAACAGAAAAAGATGTTAGATATAGAGTTGAACGTGCTGATATTCTTTTAATGAATAAAAAAAGTAATATCAATCCATCTCTTTTACCCTATATTGAAACTCACTTTATTCAAAAAGAGACAGAAACCTCTTATCTTTTTATAAGAAAATAGAACAATCCAACTATCGCTTCTAAAAAACAAGTCCAAATGATACAAAATCAAAATCGTCCAACTCCTCCTACAACAGCACCAACGGTATCTGTTCTTATGCCTGTTTATAATGTAGAAAAATATGTGGCACAAGCAGTTGAAAGTATCTTAAATCAAACATACAGAGACTTTGAGTTAATTGTATTAGATGATTGTTCGCCTGATAAATCTTCTGCGATAATAGACCAATACGATGATAAAAGAATTGTACGTTATAAAGGAACTGAAAATGTAGGATTGGCTAATATCTTAAACGTTGGGATAGGATTGGCAAGAGGTCGTTATATTGCACGTATGGATAGTGATGATGTCTCTTTCTCCAATCGTTTACAAACACAAGTTGATTATTTAGAAAAACACAAAGAGATAGCTCTCTGCTCTTGTGGGTTAGAAAAGTTTGGAACAGAGAATGATGTATGGGTACGAGAAACAAATCCAGAAGAGGTAAAGATAACAATGATGTTCTTTTCGCCTGTTCTTCACGCAACCGCTATTTGGCGAAAAGAGGTCTTTGAGAACAATCATCTCTATTATGACCAAGAAACATTTCCTGCCGAAGATTACGACCTTTGGTCAAGGGCTATTTTTCATTGCCGATTGGTTAATATTCCTCAAATCTTGTACAAATATAGAATACACGGCATTCAAGTAACTAAAATAGATGATAGGGCAGAGAAAAGAGAGAAAGAAATACAAAAAAGATACCTTAAAAAGGCTTTGCCTTGTCTTAAAGAGAAAGACCGAGAATTTTTTGTTGAGCAATTTGTAAAGCAAGAAGGCATAACCATTCAAAATGTAAAGGTATTAAAGAACATTTATCAAAAAGTAATCGTGGCAAACAACAAAGACCACTTCTTTGATAAGCAATTATTAAAAGAAAGATTAAAAAAACAGTATCAAAGTATCGTTTTCTTACTCTTAAAAAAGGAAAGTAAGTATGCAAATCATCTTTTTCTTCTATTTGATTTGTCATTAAAGCAAATATTCAAACTCTTTTTGAAATAAAATCTCTTTTTTAATCTAATTTTAATCCTATTTTATCTGTCGGCTTCTTTCCGATAGCTTTCGGAAGTCTTCCGATATCTTTCGGAGCTTTTCCGAGAGTTGTCGGCAAAGTGCCGATAACTCTCGCACTATATCCGATAACTTTCGGCATTCTTCCGATAGTTGTCGCACATTTGCCGATAACTGTCGCATACTTTCCGATAGCTATTTTTATTTTTCCGATAGATTGTATCTTCTTTCCGATAATATTTTTTATCTTTCCAATAGTTCATTTTTCTATTTTTGTATTTATCGGTTCTTGTTTTATAGTTGTCGGCTTCTTTCCGATAGTTATTATATCTTAGTTTTTCTTTTTCGGTAGTTCACCGAAAAAAAATAGATTATTTTTTTATAATAAATTATTTGATTTATTTGGTTGTTTAAATTGTTTTTTATATCTTTGCCCTATATTTATAACACTTTAAAACATAATTGCTATGTCAAAAACTAAAAAAAGTTATGCAGACGTTATTTCATTAACAGAAGTAATGCTTAACGGATTAAGAAACAATCTTGAAACAGTTACCAAAAGAGGAATTGATGAAGTCTTTATTAATCAATTAAGTGAAGCTCGTAGTACAGCTATTACAATGAACAATAAGCAAGAAGAACTAAAAGCAGATCTTAAAGACCAAACAAGTATGTTACAAGAAAAAATGGACGAAATTTATAGTCAATTAAGTGAAGCTAAAAAAGTAGTCAAACTTGCTATTCCACAAGAGCGTTGGGTAGAATTTGGTATTCAAGATAAACGTTAGTTATTATTTAAGAGTTATCAGTTTCAAATTTTCACTTATCAAATTAATGATAAGTGATTTGAAACTGATTGTTTTTTATAAGAAATAATGCTTAAACTATCTATCATTATACCTGTTTATAATGTTGAGAGATATATAGAACAATGTTTACAAAGTGTTCTTAATCAAAGTTATACTCATTATGAAGTGATTTGTGTTAATGATGGTTCAAACGATAATAGTTTAGGTATACTTAATAGATATAAAGCACAATATTCTCAAATAAAAGTTATCAATCAACACAATCAAGGTTTAAGTGTTGCACGAAATAATGGATTAAGAAAGGCGACAGGTGATTATATCCTTTTTTTAGATAGTGATGATTGGCTTACAGAAAATGCTCTTACTATCCTTTCTCAATCTATAACCGACCAAGATTTTATTGCTTTTAATGGAAAGCGTTTTATTGAAGATGCTGATTGCCAAGAAGATATTGATACAGGAATTGATGAAAAGGAACTAACAGGGTGGGAATATTATAATCAATATGCTTTACAAGCACGTAAATTTCATTTTGTTTGTGTTGTATTAAGGGCTTATAAACGTTCTTTTTTGTTAAAAAACAATCTACACTTTGAGCCAAAGCTATATCACGAAGATAATTTGTTTACTCCTCTTGTTTGTTACTATGCTCAAAAAGTCCGTGTTATCCCTAATGTTTTATATACCTATCGCATTAGAAAAGAGAGTATTACTACGAACAAATCCATTAAGAATTTTGAAGATATTATTAAAGTGGCTAATCAACTTTCAAATTTCTTTATTCCTAAAACAGACATTGATAAATCTATAATATATAGAGAAATAGCGGGAGAATATTTTTCTTTTTTTACATCTCAAAGAACTCCTATTCATACTAAAAATAACCGTAAACGACTACGAAAACTAATAAATTGGGATAGTTTTCAGCAAGTGAGTACTTATCCACGCCATAAACGTATTTACCGCCTGTTAAAGATTAGTCCATTTTTATTTCGGCTTTATCTCTGGATTGAAAATCAAACTAAAAGAGGCTTTCAGTAACAACGTTTTCTCTCTTTTTTACTTCGGTTCCATTGTAATAATGGGTACAATCATCTCTTCAAGGGAAACTCCACCGTGCTGAAAGGTGTTTTTATAATAACTCACATAATGATTGTAGTTATTCGGGTAAGCAAAAAAGTTATCCGACTTGGCAAAAATATAAGTTGAGCTCACATTCGGGCTTGGCAAACCTGCTTTCTCTGGTTTTGTAATATCAAAAACGTGATTGCGAGTATATTTTAAGGCTTTTCCCACTTTATACCTTAAATTGGTATTGATTGACTTATCTCCTATTACTTTTGAAACACTATTAACTTGAATAGTACCGTGGTCGGTCGTTAAAATGACTTTTGCTTTTTGTCGGGCAAGTGCTTTGAACAGTTCGTAAGTAGAAGAGTGCTTAAACCACGATAAAGTGAGTGAGCGGTAAGCCTTTTCATTGTTGGCAAGCTCTCTCATCATCTTGCTATCGGTTCGTGAATGCGAAAGCATATCAATAAAATTAAGAACAATAATACTTAAATCAAAGTTTTTCATAGTAGGAACTTGCTGAATGACTTTATCGCAAAAGCTGGATTCAAAAACCTTGTGATAAGAAACAGTTTGCTTCTTTCTGAACCGCTTTAACTGCTCTTCTATCAGCTCTTTCTCATAGTTGTTCTTTCCATTATCTTCATTTTCATCAACCCACCAATTGGGGTACATCTCTTTAATCTTGCTGGGCATTAAACCCGAAAAGATAGCGTTTCGTGCATACTGAGTGGCAGTAGGTAATATGCTACAATAAGTTGCTTCTTCCTTGAATGTGAATAAATCGCCCAACAATTTTCTAATAACAAGCCATTGGTCGTATCTAAAATTGTCAACAAGCACAAAAAAGACCTTTTCCCCTTTATCAAGCAGTGGAAATACTTTCTTTTTGAAAATATCGTGGCTCATTAACGGTCTGTTTTCTTTGTCTTGTATCCAATTAATGTAATTATTAACAATAAATCGTCCAAAAATATGGTTGGCTTCGTTGAGTTGCATCTTTACCATTTCGTTCATACCATTCTCTGCCTCTGATATTTGAATATCCCAATTTGCTAACTTCTTATACAGCTCTTCCCACTCCTTATATGACAAGTTTTCGTTCAATAACATTCCTATATTCCTAAAATCTTGCTGATAGGCTGACGTGGTATGCTCGGTAAATATCTCTTTTTGGTGAATATTCTTTTTGAGCGTCAATAATATTTGGCTCGGATTAACAGGTTTAGTTAAATAATCAGCAATTTGATTACCAATAGCTAAATTCATAATATCTTCTTCTTCGCTTTTAGTAATCATTACCATAGGAACATTTGGAGCAATTGCTTTTATTTCAGCAACAGTTTCCAATCCACTTAAACCGGGCATATTTTCATCTAAAAATATAATATCAAAATGTTCCTTTCGGCATATTTCCACTGCATCTTTTCCATTGGTTGTAGTAACTACTTCATAACCTTTTTCTTCTAAAAAAATTAGATATGGACTTAATAAATCTATTTCATCATCAGCCCAAAGTATTCTATCTTTTTTCATCTTTTCGTTTTGTTGATTATTAGAGGTTAAATATATTATTTATCAAGGTAGTATTTTTTCATAAATTCAAAGTAGATTTTAAGATTTTCTTTCTTTCTCAACAATATATTTAAGTTTTCTTCTGTTATAATTAAGTTTCTTTTATTGATTCCCTTTGTGATTGCTTTTACTTCGTTGTTTCTTAGCATATTAATTAGATAGGATTTTCCTATTTCGCTTGTATTGAAAGTTCCTATAACAATCGCTTGACAAGAAGTGTGTTGTCGGGAAGTTACTTTCAAATTCATTATTTGATAATTCTGTTTGTTAAACTCTTCTAACACCTTTTTTATCTGTTCCGTATTGATTTTTTTAGCAGAAGGAATATAAAAAACAATATATAGAGGTGCTTCTTTTTCATATACAAATAGATTTTTGTATCTTTTAACACGCTTTTTCACAGTTTGTTGTGCAACAGACTTTTTCTCTTCTATAACTTTTGTTTTTTGAATAATACTATCTGTTTTTTGTGTTGTTTTTATGCTGTCTTGTGTATTTGTTAGCAAAGTGTCTGTTTTCTCAACGGTTTTTACTTCTTTTTCTTGTGGAAAAAGTTCTGTCGCCTTATCAATGATTACAACCTTCTCTTTTTTCACTGTTTTTTTAGGAATATTAAAGATTGTTGTATATAATTTCTCTTTCTCTATTCCTTTTTGCAAACTGTCTTTTTCAAAAGTTAGGTACTCTTCAATGCTAAACAAGTTCTGAATTTTCTCAAAATTGTTTTCAGAAATAGCAATTGAACGCATTTGTAACGAATCCATTAACGCTACTATGCTACTATCTGCCATTAAAGTGTTGTGATACCAAATGGCTTCTTCATACGAGGATAAATTGGTTACCGACAAACTGTTATGTTCTCTAATCCTTCTCTTTTCAAATCCAAAGTTTTTAATTAAGAATTTTGAAAAGTTAAAAATAGCCAAGTTGTATTGTAATTTATTAAGTTCTTTATCAGTGGCTTTCGTTAGCATTAATAAACGATGTTGCCCTATTTTATCATTTTCTAATTGATTAATGTCAGTACCATTTTTTGTAGTAGTCAGAAGTTTTTTTCGTTTAGCCAAAAGCGAACCGTGTGTGTTTCCTCTTTGGGCTATCTTTCCTTGCTTTAACAGTGCTAATATATCTTTTGCCATTGTACTGATTTCAGTTTCTGGATAGTTTGTAAGTAAAGCGTTCAACGATTTTTCAAATTCTCTACTGCTCTTTGTCTTTCCAATACTTAAAGTTTTCAGTAATTCAAACTGTGGTACAAGTGTAGCATAAGGGTATTTCTCTTTCATCAACTTGACTTTCTCAAAAACAAAGTGAAATTTGTTTTTTGTATAAGCATTATAGGTTGTCCAATAGATAGAATCTTGAATTTCAAGTATTTTTTTTCTGTTGCTAATATATTGAGCATCTTTTAGTAAATTAGCATATTTACTTTCTGCATAATGAGCTAAAATTTCATTTCTATAACTTTCAGCTTTTATTAAATCTTGAGTTTTGGAAGCAATTAAAAACTTTTGGAAAATAGTATTAGCAACTCTTTCATCTGTTCCAAATCGTTTCTTAAATGTATCAAAAGTACGATACGTCATTTCTACATCTTCAATTTTTTCTTTGTAAATAAATCCCATATTAAATAGAGCATCGGCTATTTGTTGGTTGGATTTTTCACGTTGTTCAGCTGTAAATGGTATTTGTGCCAAATAATAATTTACATCTTTTTTGTTGGTTGTTTTTTTAATTTTATCTCTTTTAACTGAATCAGTACGCATTGAAACTGTATCTATGCTATTCCCTTGTACTATTGTTTGGTTGGTAGTATCAACTTCTGCTGTATTATTAGCAAAAGCAATTAATTTATTAACTCTTCTCCAATTATCTTCTAATTTTCTTTTTCCCCATTTTTTCCTAAACTCTGTTTTACCTCTGCTAACGGTTGTTGGATTATAAAAATACCAAGCACCATTATTACTACTTCCAATGGGTTGCATTGGCATACTGAAATTATCTTCTGAGGCATATTGTTCTTCTGTTTCTTTCTCTTCTTTTTGTTTTTCTTCTTCTATCAATTTATCAATCACTCTTTGAATGGCTTTTAATCTCTCTTTTTTAGGGATAGTTGCTAAATGTTGCAGACTGTCTTGTAAATGAACAATATTGTGTTCTTGTACCAGCTCATTTAATACTAAACTACGATAGTTTATTCGTTCAAAATCAGTAAATTTCTTTGTATAAATGGTTGCTGCCTCTTCATAATAAGGACTTGCCTTTACATACTCTTTTTTATTATAGTAATAATCTCCCAATTTTATTAATGCAACTCCTTTGTCTGTTTTATTTCTTGTGCTTTTAGCAATGGCAAGTTTATAATTTTTAACTGCTTCGGCGGTGTCGTTTGATTGATAATAAACATTACCAATGGCTGTATATATTTGATCAAGGTACTTTTTGTTTTTACTGTTTTTGGCTAATTTTTTCAGCTCTCGTACTACTTTTTTTTGCGATTTGTTTGTAATTTGCGAACGATTAAGTCGTGCATTAAATTCTAATTTATAACTTGGATTTCGTTTAATAACTTTAGAATAATATTGAGTTGCTTCTTGTTTATTACCTATTTTTTCGATCAATTGTGCTGTTACAAATTCAAATCGTATTTTTTGCTTCTTCTTTTTTTCTTTATCAATGGCTATTTTAAGAAAAGGAATTGCTTTTTGATACTCTTTTTTTTGTATAAAAAGTTGTGCCATTGTTCCTGCATACAATCCCGATAATTGATTAGATATTTTCTCTTGACTTATTTTATTGACCTCATTCTCTGCTTCATACACCCAGCCTTGTTCCAAATAAGCTCTTACAATCCATATCTTTGCTTCGGTAACAACTTCGGGATTGGTTTTATAAAAATGAATAATGTATTTGAAAGTACCAATCGAATTTAAAAAGTCTCCTTTGTGAAATTCTGCTTTTGCTAACAACAACCATACTTTTTTAAGTGCTGGATTAAATTCATTTTGATAATAAAAAGCTTTATATTTCGGTTCTCGTATGCGTTTGTAGTTTTTTGTTGGTTTCTTTTGAATAGAATGTAATTTAATCGCTTTACGACATTTTTCTATTGTTCTATTCATTTTTGACGTTGCTGATGAAATATTTTCGTGATTACTTACAGCATACATCTTTATTATTTCAGAAAAATTATCTTTATTAGAGTTATCAATAGCTGCTAAACCTTCATTGTATGCCATTTGTCCATTAAAGGCGATATTGTATTGGGTTAATAACGAATGATAAAATCTATTTATAGTTTTGTTCTTTTGAGTAGAACACCCTGTAAAATAGATTATTATTGAAATAAAAAATATTATCGTAAAAATTGTTTTTTTCATCAATTTTGTCTTCTTTTTCTCTATTATTATTATCTAACGTAAATAATACAAAAAAATTTCTAATTAAAGTATTTTATAAGATTATATCTTTGTTTGTTTCATTAAAATTAATCATCAATAATTGTTTATACAATTCTCTATGGTATTGATTATTGTTTTTTTCTACTGATGTATTGTGCCAAAGAAGTGTTAAATCTCCATTGTGTTTTTTTGTTTGTTCTATCAAATGGGTAACGTATTTGAAAGCCTCTTTTTCTGTTAAATTCATATATTGTTTATCGCTCAAAGTGTTATCCATTACGGTAAGAGGATGTAAAGTGAGCGATGTTAGTTTCATTTGCGTTGGGTTAATCCATTTCACAGCCCTGCACGTTCCCAAACGAAAACCTGCTTTATCGGCATATCCCATTGTAAAATCATCGGTAAATCCACACTGTATCAATTCTTTCATATCCTCAGGCTCACGACTTGTCAAATAATGATGACGAACGTAAGTTGTTGTTGCTTGAATAGTTGAATCTAAAAGTTGCTTTTCTTTTTTTATCAAATCGGTGTGTATTCCTGCTTGGTAAGACGGATGTAAACCTATCTTATAATCATTTTTTTCAGCCAAAGTAAAAAGTTGCTGATAATGTTTGTTGCTAATATTTTGTAAAGGCAAATCTTCTTGTTGTTTTCCTCCTTCTGACTTGATAAAAAAGATATTTTCAACGCTTTGTTTTTTCTCTATTTTTTTTGCTAAATCCAAAAGATAGTCAAAAGTAAACCAAGGGTCATTTTCTATTTTACCCAAAAATACTTTTAAGGCTTGATAGGTTAACTTTGGCTTTTTATAGAAACGAGCCACTGCACCAAGAACGCTTTTAATATTCTTATAATGAAGTAATTTATCCACATCGTGAGTTAAATAAATCTTTTTTATTTCTTGCTTTGGTTCATTGATTGAAACGTTGTTTTCTCGTAATAAATCTCGTAAAATTGCTCCATATTCATCAACGATTGGACGGTGTATAAAATCTTTCAAAATTGAATATCCTGCCAAAAACCGACCGTGTTTATCTCTTTTTTCTTTAAAAATAGTTTCTTCATAACGTGAAAGAAGATAAAATGAGCTTGCCACAATATCTGCATAGCAAACAATAGTGTTTCCAATTTTTTCAATTTTTGGTTCTCCAAATAAAAGTGGTGTTCCTTTGAAGTCTTGTAAAGGTAGTTTTGGTACACTTTCTTGTGTACCATACACTTTTTCAGAAAAAAAATTAGAGGGAATAATTACCAAATCGTAATTTGAAAACAGTGAATTATCAGAGGTATAGCCAATTTTTTCGGCATATTGTTTTGGATTTTCTACATTCAGCAGAAATTCAATAATATAGTTTTTCATTTTCTAATAATTTTATTTTTACCAATACATTGCTTTATGGTTGATAGAAAAACGTGTTTTTTAATAATTTGTTGAGCCAAATAATCGTTGTCTTCGCAAGGTATTCGTTGATAATTATTGGAAATAGTATCTTTTTTTAACCCTGCTGTTCCAAAAGTTGTGTCGCATATTTTTTCTTTTTTGATTATTTCAAAAAAGTTCTTGGAAACCTTAAAATCGGTAAAAGGAAAAGCAAATATTTTGTATGTAATATTGAAATCTTCTTGTATCTTTCTTACACTCTTTTGGGTTTGTTGAATTTGCTCTTCCAAAGACAAACGAAAATATTCGGGGTGGTCGATAGAATGTGCTCCAAAATAGAAACCTTTCTGTTGTAGTTCTTTAATTTGCTCTGTTGTTAAATACGGTTTCTGTTTTTGAAGAAAACCTTCATAAGAAAAATTCAACTTTTTAGCCCAAATATCAAGTTGTTGTTTGTTGGTATAATTTATTGCAAGAATATTTTTTTTTGCTTCATTTATTGTTGCAAATGGCGTGTAAGATAATTGCTTTGGATTTTTTGTAAGAAAATTAATTAAAAGACTTGCTTTGTATCGATAAAAAAGGTCTTTATTATCAATAAATTTACTATTGAGAAAACATATTGCAGAAATATTTTTCTTTATCAAAATAGGTGCTATTATATGATAAAATTCGGCTAATCCATCATCAAAAGAGAGTAAAAAACAGCGTTTTTGGGGCTTTATCGTCCCATTTTTTATTTTACAAAAAGTAGGATAATCAATGGGCTGGAAATATTGGCACAAAAAATCAATATCTTTTTCAAATTCTTTCCTATTTTTTACACGATAAAGGTGTTTTATATGCGGAATTTCTGTATCTGAAATCGTATGGTAAAAAGGTAAAATAACATCTGTTTTGGTTAATGATAATCCAACGGATAAGGGTAGAAGTGATGCAATTTTTTTTAATATAGATAACATTAAATTCTGTTATTTAATTCTGATGGTTTTTTATATTTGTTTATCAAATGATTGTTTTAATAGTTTGACAAAAGTAATCATTTATTCTATTTTTAATAGTAAAAATATCGTTTTATGTATAAAACTCATCTCTTATCTCTTAAAAATATTTAAAATATAGATAAGTTGAATACTGAAATTTACATTATCTTTGCATATAATAATAATTTTTTATTTTTGGTAGAAGATTAATGACGCAAAAAGAGAGTAAAGAAATACAAATTAAGTTACAGAATTGGTACGAAAGAAATAAAAGAGAACTTCCTTGGCGAGATACAACTAATCCTTACAAAATATGGATTTCTGAAATTATTCTACAACAAACAAGAGTGAAACAAGGCTATCAATATTATCTTAATTTTATCAATAAATTTCCGAATATTAAGAGTTTATCCGAAGCAGAAGAGCAAGAAGTATTAAAACAGTGGCAAGGA